>Ga0114975_10001359_pt1 | contig 17481 bp, 18 predicted proteins | sample S_130626_EF_Meta_FD_87031 | JGI IMG/M metagenome (GOLD analysis project Ga0114975, IMG submission 87031) | Freshwater microbial communities from Lake Simoncouche, Canada to study carbon cycling - S_130626_EF_MetaG | ecosystem: Environmental > Aquatic > Freshwater > Lake | place: Lake...
CATGTATCTATTGACACCGCCTTCGGGCGGTGTTATAATATATACATACAGCAAACATTAGGAGCATAGATGTCACATACAGATCCAATTATAGACAAAATTATTGTGGCCCGAGTAGGTCTACTACTGCGTCATCCATTTTTTGGTAACATGGCTACACGTTTAAAAATTGAAGAAGCAAGCGATTGGCTTCCCACTGCCGCAACAGACGGGCGTACAATTTATTTCAATCGTGATTTTTTTACACCCTTAACTACTAAACAAATTGAATTCGTTATTGCACATGAAATTTTGCATAATGTATTTGATCATATGACCCGTGTGGAAGGTCGTAACAAACGTATTTGGAACATTGCCGCTGACTATTGTGTTAACGGACAATTGGTACGAGATCGTATCGGTGAACAACCACCAGAAATTAAAATCTTCCACGATGCCAAATATTATGGCAAAGGCGCAGAAGAAGTCTATGACGAAATTTACAACAAGCATGACGAAGAAGAATTGGCCGCACTTGGTCAGTTATTGGATGAACACGTTGACTGGGGAGATTCAGGCAAATCTGGACAGCCACAATACAGCAAAGATGAACTGAAGAAAATTCGAGACGAGATTCGCGAAGCTACTTTACAAGCCGCACAGGCCGCGGGTGCGGGAAATACGCCTGCAAGCATCCAACGAATGATTAAGGAACTTACGGAACCTAAGATGAACTGGCGTGAGATTATTCGTCAGCAAATTCAAAGTACTATTCGAGATGACTTTAGTTTTATGCGTCCCAATCGTAAAGGCTGGCACATGGGTGCTATTCTTCCAGGAACGAATTTCAAAGAAACTATCGACATTTGTGTAGCAATTGACATGTCAGGCTCAATCGGAGACGACCAAGCAAAAGATTTCTTAACAGAGATTAAAGGCATTATGCAAGAGTATCAAGACTTTAACATTAAAGTTTGGTGCTTCGATACTAAGGTATATAACGAAGCAGACTACGACGGCTACTCCATGGACGAGTTTGACGACTACGAAGTTATGGGCGGCGGCGGAACTGAGTTTGATGTCAACTGGGAATACATGAAAGCTAACGATATTCAACCTAAAAAGTTTATCATGTTTACAGACGGGTATCCATACGGCTCATGGGGTGACGAAAACTACTGTGATACAGTATTCATCATTCATGGTAACACTACTATTGTTCCTCCGTTTGGCGAGTTTGCATACTACGAAGAAGTAACAGAACACGCATAATATGAGTTTAAAAAATGGCAAACCTAATCCTTTAAATTATTTTGAATTACGGAGAGTTAGGGTTGCCTGCCCTCATTTTAAATACACTACTATAGAACGATACAACCCAATTCTACTCAAGAATATAGACAGTTGGATCTTTAATAATTTAAATAGTAGGTACTACATTGGACAAAGCATTGGTCTAGACCAATCTAATACAATTGTACACAACACACGAATAGGTTTTGAAAGCGAAAAAGAATTAAGTTTCTTCAGGATTGCCTGTCCGCTTTTGGAAACGAGATAATTAACTATGTACTTAACCGAAGGAGATACTATGACTGAATCCGTACAAGAAAATAAAGAGCAACCACAAACTGAAGCTCCAGCAGAAAATCCAAACGATTTAACTATCAACGACTTAAATGCGATGAAAGTTATCATTGATATTGCCAGTTCACGCGGTGCATTTAAACCAAATGAAATGACAGCGGTTGGACAAACTTATACAAAATTAACAGCTTTTTTAGATCAAGTGGCTAAACAAGCTGAAGGACAAAAACAAAATGGCTGAACTTAAACACGTTGGTAGAGTAAAATCTACCAATAAAAAATGCGTTGTTGCATATAGAACATTACCTGGTGATGCATACAACTGCTTAATTGTACCAACTGAAAATCTACCAGACAGTTATCACGATGCTATTATTAATCTAGTAGAAAGTACAACTGGTCAAGATGCTCACGAATTTGCAGATGCATTGGCAAGGGGTAATTTTCCAGATGGTAGCATTATGTTATCAGCATTGCATACACAGGGTAAGTTAGTTAAGATTTCAACAGATCAAGTTGAAATGCAACCAACAACATCTGTATCAATTCTTTTATCAGAACTTAATCAAGTTATTGCAGAGCAACGTGGTGTAGCAATTGACGATCTGTCTGTTAAATCGAATATGCCTGATGCTAAACAAGCAGAAACTCCTAATACTAAAAAAGCTGAAAGCGATGTTACACGAACAACATCAACATCAGTTAATGAAGCTGAAGTAGTTAATGCTCATTTAACTCCGGAAGAGCAGGCAAAAGAGTATCGTAGCAAAGCAGACCGCTTGGCTAAAGATGCCGCAAATTTCCGTAGACTTGCTGAAGATTTAGTGCCGACTAAAAAACAAAAATGATGTCCAAGGGAAAAATCTTTCCCAAGGAAATCATCGAACATTGGCCTGAAGTATTTGGCGAAGTAAAACTCAACGTATTGCCTCTTGGGTATTTGCATTCAGTTTTGGTTAATTTTAAAGATGGTAAAACGTGGGAAATCAAAGTAACTACGCTTACACGTAATGAAGGATGGTCTAGTTTTGAATTGAATCTTCGTGAGCTTGTAAAAACTTACGAAGATTCTATTGATAATATAGATTTTAAGTTAGATACTGAACGTGTTAAAAAAGACATTGTAAAATCAACCCAGAAATTCTTAAAGAAAAAGAAGTTATAAATAATGAATGTTCAGCTATTATCCTATTCTCAACCAACAGCGGAATTTAGAGATTTGGGTCTCGCAGATGCTCAGGAACTCATTGCGTATTGCGCCCGTGTCAGTAATCCCTCCAATCAACTCAACACAGACACATCAGAAAAACTTATCAAATACTTGGTCAAACACCAACACTGGTCACCCCTCGAAATGGTCAGTGCCTGTATCGAAATCACCACAACAAGAGATATTGCCCGTCAAATCTTGCGACACAGAAGTTTCAGTTTCCAGGAGTTCTCTCAACGCTATGCTGACCCAACGAAAGATCTCAATTTTGTTACAAGAGAAGCTAGATTGCAAGACGAAAAAAATAGACAGAACAGCGTCCCAGTTGATGATCAACTGTTACAAAATGAATGGTTTAGAGCTCAACAACGAGTCATCTATGCCGCAAAGCGAGAATACGAGTGGGCTATTAAAAACGGCATAGCTAAAGAACAAGCTCGGGCAGTACTACCAGAAGGACTTATTGAAAGTCGTTTATATATGAATGGTACACTACGTTCATGGATTCATTTTATTGAGTTGCGTAGTGCTAACGGTACTCAGAAAGAGCATCAAGAAGTTGCTATTGCCTGCGCAAAAGTAATAGCCACTATTTTTCCTCTAGCGGCCAATCTCCTTTAAATGTCTCGGGTGGAAACATCTTGATGTGATTGTTAAATTCAGATTCTAGCCAAGCGTAATCGTTTATCTTGGCTAGCATGGTTTTATCGTCTTTATAAGTTTTTCCAAACCACTCCCCAGCACTTGCTCCTCCTTTGGCATATTCTCCAAAAGGCCGATCTCCACCAATATGTGTCCATACTTGCAATCTACCTGCTGTTTCTGTATCTAGTTGCCCTGTAATAGTTCTGCTTGCCAACTTAGCACACTCTCTAAATGCGCTACGCCAAGTACATAATGGATTAATATTAAATCTTGTTATGTTTGATATTTGTGACATAGATTTAAATCTTGAAGATATACTAGTGGTCATATCTGGTGAGGATGTATTCATATGCAATGTCAACTGTGTTGGCAATAATTTAACACCACCGTATCCATATTCTAAATCATTTATTGGATTTTTGCTTTTCCATACGTGTACAATATCTTCTTCGCTAGAGTCTAATGTTGTATCAAATTTAAAATCTGATAATAAATCTGCATCTACGTCAACTACCCAAAACATTTTAGTAGTTGCTAGTTTGGCCGCTTCAATATGTGCTTGATGTATGCCTTTAACTCCGTGAATTCGATACACCCTGTTTGGAAGATTGGCAGTTTTTTTTAAAAATCTAAAATATAGATTGTTTATATCTGGTTCATCAAATGATAAGAATGCAATATCGTACATTATCGTCTCCGAATAATTCTTGGAGAATTATTATACACTGCTTTAAAAAACTTGCTACCATCAGAATCTAAATCTGCCAGCTCCAAACCGCACTCGTGTTTCAATGTTTCACCAAGACCCATGATTTCATAACGTAACATTTTATCTTCTATCTTGCTGTATTTTATTTTCCACTCGTTCGTGAGCCATTCAAAATCACGCACATTGGCATAATCCCAATCAGTACAATTAGTTAAGTATGCACCTTCTCTTGCACCATGCATACTCCATAACCCGTTCTCAACGTCGGCGCCAATATTGCACCATACCAACATTCTATCGTAATTCTGCCACCATATTGATTTTAGATCTACGGCTTTGGCCCCTTGTTCAAGTGACATTTTTACGCCTTCACGGAAGCCGGCACGCCATGCTTGGAATGGAGTGCCATTGGTAAAACTTTCACTATAGTTATCATTAAATTGATAATATTTGTCATCAAAACAAAATTCAACTAAACCTTTAGTATCAGTGGGATCTGAGTTTTCATGTGTCTTCATGTTGTTTACAAATTTGCGTGTCCACATTTTTAAGCCACCGTTGCCGTACATAAGCCCGTTGACATGCACTTTTCCGCACCAGCTGAACACGTGATCCGGAGTAAGTCCAAGAGCATCTAAATCTATTTCAACTTCAAGAAATTTTGGATCAACAATGTTATCAGCATCTACAGTAACAAAGTATTCTGTTTCACTCAATGCGGCGCAGGCTTTATGTGCGGCGTCGCTACCTTTAACTCCGTGTACACGTTTTGCCCACGGTACTTTGTTGCATAAGTCTGCATAATTTTTTTCAGCATTTGGCTCATCATAACTAAGAAATATGATGTCTTGTTCTATAACTTTAATAATGTTAGTCATTTGTTTCTTTCCATTCTTGTATGCAGTACGAGAAAAATGGATTCCTTGTAAAAATATTGACTTTTTTGATATCCGATTCACGTTCAGATACAAACGGTATAACGGTCTTGTCCTGAATTAATTGTTGTATATCAATTATTACCGGTTGTATTAACAGGTTAGGCTCATTTGCCGCTGTGATATAGAATTCTGCATTTTTGTATCGTATACCCGAAATATGATTTTGATCATATATACGCTGTCTAAATTCATCGGTGATGATAAACACCCATACTTTTTTAAAAGCATCATAATGTATTGTTAACTCAGTTTCAGGATTGTTAGTACTCGTGATCTTTTCAAGTAAATTATTTTTAAAGAATATATTTTGATTTTCTTTTTGAACTAATTCAAACTCATGATCTACCTTTTTTGTTCTACAAATTACCCAGTCAGAAAACTTTTCAATGCCGCTGACAAATAAATGGTATTGCTCTTTGGTCACTTCTAGCTTGTATTCATACTCGGTTCGTAATTCGTTAGAAAATGCAAGTAAGGTGCCATTACTGATATCAAAATATGCATACAGTTTACTTGACATTTGCTAACTCCTCTAATTCCGTTAATAATGTATCTGTTACAAAATTCTTTTCTACATAATGGAATAATTTATCTTGGGCAATATTGCCAACTACTAATTTACCATTAGATGTTAGATGGTGTGGAACCATATCTTGCCAGCTTTCTGGATTAATAGTCCAGCCTTGTATAGGAGATTTCATATGAGTAAATTGTAACGGAGAATTTGTATCAATTATATCTCGTACTCCTGCTAATTCTATTGCAACGGCGCATGCCACATCCATACTTAACCAGTTTTGATATTCTAAAGGAGCAAATTTTCCATAACATAATTCCCAGTTACTCACAACAAATTCTAATATTTTGTAAAATTCAGCTACTTTTTTAGATTTTTTAAAATAATGTAGTGCATGATAAACATTGGACAAATTATTTGCTACAAATGTTTTGCGATGTACAGTATCAATGACATTTTCTAATTTGTAATTTGTAATTTTTGAGCAAAAACGAATGTCAAAATTAGCGCAATATGTCCACCATGTACTAATATCTTCCAACAACAACATATCTGCATCTAACACAATGGTTTCATAATACGGACTTGCATGATACAACTTCCAACGATTTTCAATTTTCCATTGAGTATTTTTAGCATCATCATTCCACGGAATTGGAATAATTTTATCAAACACTGCTTTGTATTTTTTTGGAACTCGATTATTTGTAACTAACGATATATTAGTTACATCGATTTGTGTTGATTTAATACTCAAAGCAAGTGCATAGGCCTGTCGGATGTAATCACCATTTTTGTTATTTTGAGCAAGTACCACAAATCCTTTAGACACCAGAACCTCCATCGATAAATCTAGTGAGGCTGAGTTTGTTCATGATATGCACGTCAGTGTCATTCAAAGACACAGCAGTATATTCTCCTAGGTGATTTTCTTTTTCAATTAAAAATTTCATTTTGCCATCTTTGATAGATATTAATAGATCCCTATCAGAAATATATAACATTTTTCCAGGTAACTCCTGTGCAAATATACCCGATGTTTTTGCATTCATGAGATGAATTGCAATACTAAAAGCAAAATCATTCCTAAATGTAGCAACTTCTATACTGTACAGTGTTCTAAAATATTGCCAATTAGATTTAATATAGCTGATAACATCAAAAAAAGATTTTACTTCCGGTGTTTTTTCAAAAATAAATGTAGTGGCCCAATAAAATGGAATACTATATTGATTTATTCTCTCAAATTCTGTATTATCTCTCCAAGACGACAAACTACGACTATCTTTATATATTTGGAAATTGTGGTCAGACTCTAATGCACCCAACAGCAGAGTAGAGTTAATAACGTAATCGCTGTCAATAACTAGTGTTCTGTCATATGGTGTTAGATCATATACTGAGTTTCGATCTAAATTTTTCCATTCTAAAAATTTTGATGACAGTGTGCCGTCGTTGAATCGTTTTTGATTAGTTGTGGACGCATATTCTATCTCAATAATTTGATCAAATACTGTGGATTCTTTAGGGTACGCTGACAACATCCAGTCTGCACAATCAGTTATAACGCTGACTGGTATATTTAAAATAGTTTTTACTCGGTTGGCGGCAAAAATTGCCAGCTTGACATAGTCTATGGATGAATTATTTTGAGCAAAAATAACTGCGCCGACTGTTTTCATAAGTCAATTAAATCGCTTATTTTTCTTTTGGATTTGATAGCTAAGAATCTAGTAGAGTAATCGGCTGTTACTTCAAAATATTGAGATGTTATTGCATTAAAAAATTCTTGTACGTCTGCTACTACAACTGGATTATTATTATCATCTATCAACACAGCATCTATTGCTCGATCTAGATCGATCATTAATTTTACAAAGTTAATCAGTGTGGGTGTGATTTTGAATGTGGATCCGTTGATATAATAGATTAATTTTTGATCAACTTCTTCACACAGCAAACGTCGTTGATTTGATAACGTTGCCATGTAGTTCACAACTTCAAAGGCTTTTTGAATTTTTTCGTCCATAGATAACTCCGAGATAGTGTAATAATACACTACTTTAATTATCTAGTCAAGGGTTTAGAAAATTTAAATTAGGTTCAATTGAATTGAATGGTGACTGTCTTGGTACGTTGGGCAATTGTTTGACCGGAGGTTCCGCCAACAAATGTTGGAAAGGTAAAATTAAATGTGTAGTTGCCTGCAGGCATAATCACTCCCGAAATGACGTATCCTCCCAGGACACTGTCAAGTGTTAAAGTTCCGGGAGGGTTTGGATTCGGGCCACCGCTGTTGGTTGTTGTGGAATAGTTGACAACTGCACCCGGAACTCCTTGGGTAATTGTGATGTCAAACGGTTGCCCGGCAACACGGTTGCCACCAAATGAAGGTATTGACACTTGTTCATCAGGATGTATCACAACTCCAATAGTAGCACTTGCATTGTACAGTGCGCTGCCGCTGCCTATTAAACTAACATCATACTGTATTCTCTGTACACGATCCAGCAGTGAGGTATAAGTCTTGAAGCCTATATCGCTTAGATTACCAGATCCGCTGTCAACCACAGGTGTAGCATCACTTGTGCCAGTATACGAATAAGCGCCGTATGGCAATCCTCCATAGAGTGCCCACTGGTAGCTTTGATTCACCTTGGGGTATTGTGGAATCGAAGTCACATAGGGTTGATACACAGTGAATTCTCTACTTGCAGAGGTTGAACCGTTTCCAGTGGCAGTGATAGTTGCTGTTTGAACACCGTACCCGCCAGCTTGCCAAGAATAAGTTCCGCTGGTACTCAGTGTAGTTGATCCGCGATTAGTAACTTGACCAACCACAGCACTAGCATAACTGGTTGAATAAGTCACTGAATATGCCTGTCCTATACCGTACCCGCCAATTGGAGTAATAGCACCCATGGTGATAGTAGGAGCAGGATCAGGTGCAGGTGGCTCGGGTGGCGGTACATAAGGTGGCGGAGTTGTACTGGTATCACCAACTGTTATTTCAGGACTGGTTACCTCTGGAGAGGCTACTGTGCCAGTGACAGTTCTAATTGACACTGTGAATTTTTCAGGACCTTCTGTTGTGGAATCTGCTGTGGGTGTTACTGAGAACGAACCAGTGCCGTTTATACCAGTAGTAGTAATATTAAAGGTGCCGTTGCTGGTTGCAAAATCACCTGCGCTAGTTGTTACGTTATTGATTGACCAATACAACGGCGTCCCGTCAGGTACATTTGTCGTAGTAACCGTAAATGTCAAACTGCTGCCTTCGTTCACACTGTATATACTTGTTGCTATACTATAAGTTGGTACTATAGGAGTAGTACTGGCATCAACTACTCTTACTGTGGCGCTAGTTACCTCCAGCTGGCCATTTATACTGCCAGAACGTAATTGTATAATAATAGTTTCTTCGCCTTCTGTTGTGAAATCAGCAGTTGCGGTTAGTGTGATAGAGGCAGAGCCTCCAGATATGGTAACAAAGCCATTATCAGTAGTTGCGAAGTCTGCTGAGTTTGTGGTACCAACGTTGATCCAATATACCAGGGTTCCTTCTGCAACGCCAGTAGTGGTAATATTAAAAGTTACTGGAGATCCTTCATTTTGAACAGTTGTACTTGGTGTTATTGTATAGAATACAGGAGTCAATGATGTATCACTGATTGCCACTGTATCAGCAGGTGGGCCAGCCAAGTCTCCATTAACTGACCCAGTTAACAGTTGTAAGATAATAGTTTCGTTAACAAATTCTGTTGTAAGATCTGCACGTACTTGTCTAGTTATAGTTGCACTATTGCCTGTTATATCAACAAACCCCGAATTGACTCCGTCAGTAAAATCTGATTCGGTAGACGATCCTAAATTTTTCCAATATAACCTAGTGCCATTTATAAGGTTGGCAGTACTGACAGTGTAAGTAACTGTGGCTCCTTCGTTTATTAATGTAACGTTAGGTCTAATGCTGTAAGACGGTGGCGGAACAGCATATGCTGAGGAATATGTCCATCCAGCGCCGGTGAACTGTACTTGTGGATATGCAACTACTACGTTTGCTCCCGTGGCAATGTACATTTGACAAATGCTATTTAAAGTTCCAACGACTGGCTCAAATACTCTATAAGTGCCATCGTTACCCGCATCAGTATACGACCATGTTGGTGTAAGAACTAGTGCGGAGCCGTTTAATATTCTTGCATATAAATCATATTGATTAGGAGTATACTGATTGCCTGCTTCAACTAATTTACTAAAAATTAATTGATTTGTTGAAGTTAAATTAGCAAAACCGACACTAGTAGCAGGAGTACCAGTGCCTGTATTAGTAGTTGAGGAATTAGTCAACTTTATTATTCCCATGTTTCTTAATAATACGTCCCATGATTCATTTACTAATTTACTATCTCCGGTTGTGGTAAAATTAGTAAGTGTAGAACTAACTTGAAAATTGCCGCCGGCGTTGAAGAACCAACGAAGCCTATTTGCTGTTCCAAATTCTATAGTTAATGTTTGGTTAACTGTACCATTCCAACCAGAAGCTCTATTTGATGTTATTAGAGTTATAAAGCTAGATTCACCGCTAGGAGGAGCAATTGTTCTGTTATTATTAATCAATGTTGCCATGCTCAAATATGCCGCACGGTCTGCATCGGTTAATTTAATATCAAGCGTAGGAAGACCTAAATTCCCAGATTCATCTACACCGCTTTGATGTTGCCTAGCTTTAAGTAAATCGTTTCTTAAAGAATTCCATTGGTTAACTGAAACAAGGGAGTGCTGGGCAACTTGACTACTGGTAACTGTTTGGCCGTATCCTGAGTCGCCTGACCCTGTGCCAAACACATTGTTTACTATGGTTTGTATTTGATTGTAATCTAAATATTCTACTTTAGATCCGACGCCTGCTGCCATTGTTGTCCCCTATTATGTATGTATTTATTATCAAAGTATTGGCATTAAAAATACTTTGACCTACACATTTTTATAAACTAGTTGTGGAACTTGTTGGAGCAGTTACTGAAACATTTGAGCCTGTGGCAGTGAATGCTTGAACTAAGCTGGTCAACGTACCATCTGCTGGTTCAAAAATTCCATAATTGCCGTCTTCTACATAACTCCATGTTGGCGTAAAAATAATGCTGTTGCCAGATTTTCTTGCTTTTAACTCATATCGATTAGGAGTATATTGGTTTCCTGCTTCAACTAATTTAGTAAAAATCAGTTGATCCGTAGTGGTTAAGTTATAAAAACCAATTGCTTGAGCTGTTCCTGTTCCACTTTTAGTTGTTGAATATGCATCAAAACTAATAATTCCCATATTGGTTAGCAAGGTTGCCCATGATTGGTTAACTAATAAACTAACACCAGCTGAATAACCAGTCATTGTTGAGCTAAATTTAATGGAACTACCGCTGTTAAAGAAAAATCTACCAGCATCTTCCGATGCAAATGTTACAGTCACTTGATGGCTAATAGTAGTCGACCAGGAAGCAGTCCTAGTTACTGTTTGTAAATTTGTTAACGATGCTTGATTGCTGGGCGGTGTTATTAATCTATTTGTAGTTGCAACATCTGCAAATAAACTATACGCCGCTCTATCAGATTCTCTAATACGAGTAGTAGTCGATGCAACTGTTAATAGTCCGCTTTCGTCTACCGATGTTTGATGATTACGTGCTTTTAACAAGTCGTTACGCAATGCATTCCACTGCGCAACTGTAATCCTATTAGCCCTAGCAACTTGACTACTGGTAACAAGCTGTCCGTAGCCAAAGTCTCCAGAACCATTACCCAATACGTTATTAATTTTGGATTGTATAGTATTATAATCAGTTGCTAAAACAGCAGTATTTACGCCAGACATAAGAATTCCCTTATTATAATATTAAACATTCAACTAATTTAATTAAAGGATCGTTGTTGGTTTCCAATGCTATGGCAAATGTATCAGGATTGCCAGCGCCAGCTGATTGTGCTGTTCCATCTGGACCTGCAACTAGATGTTGACCTTTAACTATTGGACCTGTAACTTTTACAGGAACTCTGCCTTTCAATGCAATAGCTGTACCGTTTTCTAAATTTGTATTCATTAAATACGCAGGGTTTGCAGATACTGGACCAATTGCTCGAGTGCCAAGCTGGCATAGTGTTATTTCTTTCTCGCCGCCAATCATTACCACAGTGCCAACTTCGTATTCCGCATCAGCAAGATATTTTTCGGCCAAGTCAGCATAATTGGCTTGTGTTGCTACACCTGAGAATAAAATTGCAGACAGTGTACCTACTCCATCTCTAGCGGCAATAGTATTAATGCCCGGATCTGTACTTGCTGATCTATAAGTACCGTTGACTGTTAATTTGTCTGCTTGATCAATCGTGCCGTATATGTAGTTTGCATACAAGTTGTTAAACTTTAAAGTAGGTGAGCCTAAATTGGAAGTAAGGGTTATACCTGGTAAAATGTCAGTGCCTACCAATTTCATTGGAGTTTTTTCAGCACTTGATACTGTTGTTTTAAAAACAATAGTATCTCCTTGTTGATTATAAATTGTTGGGGTAGTGGCACTGTCATTAAACACACGTAATTTAACAACTGGGTTTCCAACTGTGTAGCCTACATCGGCAAAATTAATTGAAGAAGTAAAACTAGTTGCTCCGGCTCTTACAAACTCACTGATTGCGTAGCCGCCCAATCTCTCCGAGTTAGTTGCTGTTCCAAAAAATCTGTGTCCGCTAGTTGTTTGTCCCAGCAGGGCGCCTTCGGAATTAGTATAACACAGTGTAACACCTTGTCGAATTTTTGTAAATCCAGTAATAGCATTCACCGCAGTGTTTAATGTGAAGTCTGCATCTGAACTAATAGTAAAAATAGTATTTCCATTAGAGATACCTTGTATAACTGCATGAGTAGCGCCGTTAGTATCTGTTAAACTGGCTGAACGCATTTGAGTTGTTGCCGAACCTGCTACGCCTTGCGGTCCAATTAGTTGATATGGATTAACTGGGTCAGATGTGTATGCGTATAATTGATTGTTGGATGTATCCCACCAGAAATCACCTACTGATAATCCAGTTGGAGGAGTTGTGGAAACTTCGGCGCCGCCGGTAGTTTTAAATTTTGTGCCGTCGTAGAATTTTAATTTGTTGTTAGCACTATCGAACCATACCTGACCAGAAAGTGGACGAGGAGGTCGTGTTGGACTAGCAAAGTTTTCAAGTAAGAATACAAGATTTTCATTTTGAATTTCACCGTAACCTGCGTAATTTTTACCAATTAATTTAACATCGAGCGTACTATCAATAGTGCCGTCAGCAACTACTGTAATTTGTGCTCCATTATATCTGTTTATAGTGTATGCCATTGCGCTCTTTTCCTTATTTCAGTATTTATTCTATTTTAGTGTTACAGCGAACCGCCGTATTGCCATTCTTTTGTGGTGCCAACTGTTGGTGTCAAATTAAATTGTTTGTATTTACTGTCTAATCCAACGCCATTTTCAGGTTTTTCAGTGCAAATTAAACGTAATATAGTCTCACTTTCATGTTCAGTTGGTGGAAATATTTTTGCAAGTATGCTTGTTGCAATTTGTGCTGGAGTTAATCCAGTAGTATCTGCACTTAACCCCAACGAAGCTTTACGTACTGTAAAATCTACGTAGGATTTATTGGCACCGTGAGCAGGATCTGTAGGAGTAGCCAAGTTTGAAATTTTAGCATTATTCATGCTAATAGTTCCAGATCCATTTGGACTTAATATAATGTTGGCGTTAGCTGTTGTACTGGCTATTGTAGTACCATTTATATTTAAATTACTAACTTGCAAACTAGATAATGTGCCAACACTAGTTAGTCCCGGAGCACTTGCAACTGTTGTGCCTAAACTAGTCTGACTTAGCACATCAAATCCTGCAATTCTATATACTTTGTTAGTTGCTAAATTAAAATGTTCTGAAGAAGTCCATGTTGCTCCAGTACTGGACCACGTAAGTGTTTTATTAACATCGGTACCTGCGGCTATTGCAATGCCGCCACCGTTGGCAGTACTATTTGTAGCTAGGACTTCGGGAACTGCTGTAGCTGGTTGTCCTAACACAATTAGTTTATCTTCTATTACTACATTTGTAGTATTAATTGTAGTTACATCGCCATCCACAGTTAAACTACCACGAATACGTGCATCACCATTGACATCTAACGTTGCTGATGGCAGTTCTGTATAAACACCCATACGTTGAGTAGTTGCATTGATAAAAAATGCAGTTGACAACCCACTTCCACTTAGCAAATTAATGCCAAAGTTTTGATTACTTGTATTTGATTTAAACTGGAATATAGATGTGGTAGCATTTATTTCAGTGCTAGCGCCCTCGCCCAGTACTAACGGAACTGAATTTTGTATAGATATAGTTCCTGTTGTAGCAGAATCATCTAGGGTTGATAAAAAGTTTGCCGCTGTGCGTGGTGTGCCGTCTGCTGCCAATAACGAATCTGCTTGAGACGAAGCTACAGAAAACTTTACACCCGGCAGTGTACTAACATTAAACCCAGTTGAAATACTGCCTGCAAATCCTGCAATTGCTGAGCCTGGGGTAAACGAATCTTTACTGAAAATTCCTAATAACAATTGCGCTACATATAATTTTAAAATAGTATGAGATACACCCACGGTATCAACTATGTCTTCTGCATTAAAACCAGTAATGCCTTGTTCAGATGTATAAGTTGGGCCGGCTAATTTGGTTGATAATCCATCATTAAAGTACAATTGCTGGCGAGTACTGTCAATCCAGATGTCGCCTGCCGAAATAGAACTTGGAGGAGTTTTAGAAACTATAGTGCCGCCGCTAACTTTAAAATTACTACCGTCATATACTTTTAATCTGTTTTCAGTAGTGTCAAACCATAATTGGCCAGTTAAAGGATAGGAAGGCTGAGAAGTACTTGCAAAATTTTCTAATAGTTTGATTAAGTTTTCATTAATAAAAATACCGTAACCTGCAAGATTTTTTCCAATAAGAGTAAGGTCTGTTGAAGTTTGATCTAAACTGCCGTCAACAATTTGTGTTATTGTTGTGCCATCTGTTTTTGTAATTGTATAGCTCATTATAGGACACCAGTAAAAATTATATAATTTATAGTTGTGTAAGGATTCATTATTGTAACGGCTGCGCCAAACGTACTTGAGATAACACCACCGCTGTTAGGCAGTCCTGAACCAGTACTTGAATTTGGAAGACCAAGCCCTGGGACTGCGGCTGTGTCACTGATTCCGCTGGGCAAGCCTGCCGCATAATATTGTGCAGAAGGACTGCTAAGATTATGTTTGTGGTCTGGTAAATTATTAAGTGTTAACGTAACCGCTTGAAAACCAGAACCTGTACCAACTATGTCAGCAGTAACGTCAGTAACTCTGTTAGCAGATCCGCCGCCGGCATTAATCAAAATACTAGCATCATCCTTTGACGGAATACGATTGCCATTATCCATGCTATCCATACCCAATGGAAACCTGCCTCTTAAATCAGGCAAGGCAAAAGTTGCCGCGCCTTGTAATAACGTAGCTGATTTGTAAGTATATCCTATACATCCGTATAACGCAGGATAATCAGCTGTTCTAACTTCGCTACCATCACATAATAAGTAACCGTCTGGAACTGTTGTTCCCGCATATGGCATTATTGCACCAGTTGGAACTGTTGACACATGTCTCAATAATGTTTCTTTGGTCATTCGTAATAAATTTGCGCTGCCACTACGAAATACTAATAATTGATCGGATAATAATGAATCATCAGCGGCAAGTTTATTACTAATAAAATTTTGACTAATAGTTGTTGTGAATGTTGCAGTGCCTAACAAACTTTGTCCAGTAAAAATAACAGGTTGACTGCTTACATCACCTTCCATACTAAACGTTGTTGGACTTGCAAGTCTTGCGGCCGCGCCGCTAATACTTCCTTGCAATGTTCCAGTAAATGTTCCATTAAAATTTCCGCTAAAAGTATCAGCATATATATTTCTAAATGATTTTGTTTGTGATCCAATATCAAATATTCCAGTTGTGCTTGGCAATATTACAGAACCTGCAGATTCTAATCCTGTAGTAGGATCTAGCGTGTTCAAATACAGTTTACCGTTGATAGTTGCATCTTTACCAATTCTAATATTTTTAGTTACTGAAAGGCCGCCGGTAGTTTTAATACTGCCAGTAGTCAAAGATGTTGCATCAGTTGTACTAGTTACTGACAAGTCGCCACTAGAAGTAAATGTGCCAGCAACATCTAATGTGGCTGTAGGTGCAGTATTATTTGATCCAATTCCTACTCTGGATAATGCATTTATATGTAATACAGTAACTGGTACACTACTGTTGTTTAATCTAAAATCAACACTATCACCACTAGACTTTGAATATAACACTGTGCTAGTACCATCTCTACCTATGTTAAAACTAGAGTTGCTGCCAATAGTTATGCCGCCGTCTGTCCGGATTGTCAACGGAAAATTACTAGTACTAGATGTGTCAGATCTTAAAAAATTTGATGAAGATACAGAAACTCCAGTGACTAGTAATGCATCAGCATTACTTGCTGTTCCCCATATCCTAGACAAACTTGTAGTATTGGTTGAATCAACAGAACTAAGATTAAATCCTTGATTAATAGTAGTAAATCCAACTATTGTTGATTTTGGTGTGAATGTTTCTTTGCTTATAATTGCTAATTGATAGTTATTAGCATACAAAGATATTACACTGTGAGTTACATTTGATGTGTCAATGATTGTATCTACTACAGTACCTGTTAAACTGCCAGAGCTAAACTGTGGGCCAATCAGTAACCAATTGCTACCAGAGAATACATATAACTGAGATGTTGTAGTGTTAACCCACAAGTCGCCTGGATTACTGTTAGCGGCTAGTGGTGCTGACCCTGCTTTTTTTATAGATCCTGCCGCCGTCCATATTGCTCCATCAAATACTTTTAATAAATTTACACCGCTGGTATTATCATACCACAATTGTCCTTCAATAGGATTTTCTGGTGCTGTATTATTTGCAAAATTTTCTAATAAATGTAAAAAATTGTTTGCAACAACTGGAGCATATCCTGCATAGTTCTTTCCTACAAAAGTTAAACTTGTTTGTGAATTTAAAGTTTGATCTGCTACTGTTAGTGCAGGTTTTGCGGGGTTAGTTGTTTCAGTAAAAGTAACTTGATAACTCATTTGTTATACTCCCACGATGCCAGTTAGACTTTGTATACGTACAGTATAATCAATTTGAATTAAACGGTTCAAAGATTTCTGCACAGGATGGAAAATCACGTGAGTTAATAATAAACTATTTCCGCTTGCGCTGTAACTCTTCAAACCTAATTCATCAAACACAAACGAACCGTTTGTATCTGTTGTGTTGTCAAAGGCTTGTTGGCCTGAAGTATTTCCGTCACCGTAGTCTAATAAGCAAGTTACAAACACATCAGTATAACTTGTGCCAGTAACGTGTCTAACTTCAATGAAATTTCTGCTAGGGTCTGCATTGTTACTGGAATTTTGATTTACCACTTTTTGGAAAGTTTGATTGTACAAACTGGCATTTGACCCTGAACTGTTGGGGGTCAAATATGTGATAATACCTGTTGGATCAATAGCTGTGCCACCGTTGCCAAATGCCATCTCATAAACAAATCCGTTGCCGCTATTTGCTATGCTGTTGGCTAACGCTATACTGATATTTTCATAATGAATTGCATTACGTTTATTAATATAGACGGTTTTAGACTCAGGATCCCATATTTTAATATGTCCTTCGATGTGAATTCCGGTTGTTTCTTGACTCTGCATAGTGAACTCTCTTTATATTATATTTATCAATGTTTATTATCTGCTA
>Ga0114975_10001360_pt1 | contig 17464 bp, 6 predicted proteins | sample S_130626_EF_Meta_FD_87031 | JGI IMG/M metagenome (GOLD analysis project Ga0114975, IMG submission 87031) | Freshwater microbial communities from Lake Simoncouche, Canada to study carbon cycling - S_130626_EF_MetaG | ecosystem: Environmental > Aquatic > Freshwater > Lake | place: Lake...
CCTTGGCTGTCTAATATAGTCCATGCTGATTGTGCTATAAAACTAGTAAAGTCCGCTAGCAGATCTTCGTGTAAGAAACCGTTAGTCTGTATTGGATACAGTGGATTAGACGGTGGTTCTATCTTCTTGCGTTCAAATAGATACTGCATCGAAATTAATCTAGCCATGTCTAGGAATTCTGGCTTATCTATAGTATAAATTAAACTAGGGAAGTGTTGATGGGGGGTTAATATAGCGCTCATAAAACTACTTATTATATTTCTACGATTGAAATATAAAAATTGATAAATAATAGGCATTAGGATGGAATCATGAGAGCAAAAGAATTTACAAATGTATTATATGAGACTACAGAAATCGTAGTTAATGTTCCTATCAGAATCAGACTAGATCAACTTGATGATAGCGAAGAGACTACAGTTCCACTAGAACCAAGGCCTATCGCTAGAGTCACAGTGGTCAAGAAGGTAGCAAATGGCGAAGTACATGATGAGCCAGAGATGCCAGTTCCATTCATCCCAGAGATCGAAGATGAGGCAGTGGATATGGTTGTTCCGCCAGCCGTTAGCCTACCACCTAAGCCAATGATGAAGAAATCAACCATGGCTCCGAGAGATCCATCTAAGCCAGATCCTAACCCAGTGTTCGTTTCCCCTCTACAGCAAGAGATCGAACTAAAGAAAGCAGAAGTTGGAAAAGAAAGTCCAATCATAGGGAAACTAACACAAGATGAAACTAAACCAATACCAAGACGCTCATAAAGGTAAGACGCCTATTTCGGTAAATACATTAAACTAGGATTGTCTTAATGAGTTATTTCCGAAAAGTTGTAGCAGGCCTCGTTAAAGATGAAATTACAGACTTCATTGGAGAAGTAGGTAACATATTCTTTAACATTGACACAGGTGAACTCCGTCTCAGTGACGGTGTTACTCCTGGCGGTCTCCCAATCTATAACACTAGCGGTAATGGCCTAAAGATAACAGGAACTATTGGAACTGCTGGCTCTCTTGCTAATCCCTATACTGGACTAGTTGGTGACACATATCTAACAGAAGATACTGGTGATTTTTATATATGGAGTGGAACTACTTGGGTCAATAGTGGACCATTAGCAGGACCAATAGGCTATACTGGATCAACTGGTATAGATGGTACTCCAGGAAGCCGTGGCTATACTGGATCAAAGGGTGCTGGCTTTACAGGATCAGTAGGATATGTTGGATCAAAGGGTGACGATGGTGCGTATGCTGCTATTGGTTATACTGGATCTAGTGGCTTAGGGTATACAGGATCAAGAGGTACTGACGGTGCATATGCTGCTGTGGGCTATACAGGATCAAAAGGTGCCACTGGCGATGACGGTAGAGATGGAAGAGATGGAAGAGACGGTCTAGATGGAACAGTTGGATATTCTGGATCCAAAGGAGACCAAGGACCACAGGGTGTTAGCATTAGTTTTAAAGGATCTGTTGTTGATCTAAGCGCATTATTAGCAGTAACAGGAAATATAGCAGGCGATGCTTATATCGTTCAATCTGATGGTAATCTTTATGTATGGAATGGGTTTACCTGGACTAACGTAGGTGATATCGTAGGATACACTGGTTCAATTGGATTTACAGGATCACAAGGCACTGGCTTTACTGGATCTAAGGGAGACAGCGGCTCAGCAGGATTTACTGGTAGCGCAGGGACTGCTGGACCAGCCGGTGACGATGGTAGAGATGGTAGAGATGGTCTTAGTGGTGCTGCTGGTTATACAGGTTCACAGGGAGGTTCAGGATTTACTGGATCAGCCGGGTCATCCGGAACTAACGGATATACAGGATCACAAGGCGACAAAGGATTCACAGGTTCAGCAAGCACTGAAGTTGGTTATACGGGATCAATTGGATTTACTGGATCAGCAGGAGCAGGGTATACTGGTTCAGCAGGGTATGCTGGATCAAGAGGGGCTGGATACTTCGGACTAACGTCAGTTACGCCAATCACAATTGCTGTTGGGTCTTTGACTTTTACAGTTAACGAAACTTACGGCACAACAGCATATAACATTGGCAGTAAAGTAAGGGCCAGTTTCCCTCCAAATCCCGATAACTTTATTGAAGGTATAATAACAGGATATAGTGGAACTACATTAATACTAAACGCATCTCTCGTCCAAGGTATTGGTATATTCGCAAGTTGGGACTTTAATCTAGCAGGAAATGCCGGACCATCAGGATATACAGGATCCCAAGGAACTATTGGTTATACTGGATCTGCTGGCATAGGCGGTAGTGGTGGAGTTCCAGCAGGTGGAACTACTGGACAGGTATTAACTAAGAATTCAGGAACTAATTATGACACTTATTGGACTACTGTTTCTGGTGGTGGTGGAAACGGCTACACTGGATCGCAGGGAGAAACAGGATATACTGGATCAAAAGGTGCTGACGGATCAATAGGATATACTGGATCAAAAGGTGCTGACGGATCAATAGGATATACTGGATCAGGTGGCAATGACGGAATAAATGGTTACACTGGGTCAAAGGGTGCTGATGGGTATACTGGATCAGAAGGCGTAGGATTTACAGGTTCCGCTGGATCTGGATATGTTGGATCAAGAGGTGCTGATGGGTATACTGGATCATTAGGATACACTGGATCTAAAGGTGATGCTGGGTTTACGGGATCAGCAGGACTTGATGGTGCTTATGCTGCTCTTGGTTATACAGGATCGGCTGGTGATCAAGGCGGCACTGGTTTTACAGGTTCTAAGGGTGATACAGGATTCGTTGGATCTAAGGGCGATAAAGGTGACCAAGGCGTAAGTATTACTTTTAAAGGTAGTGTAGCAAATGTCGGAGTTCTACCAGGTAGTGGAAATACACAAGGTGATGCTTATATAGTAGCAGCCGATGGTAATCTATGGGTATGGAATGGAACTATATGGACTGATGCTGGTGATATCGTAGGATACACTGGATCAGCAGGTGTTGGTTATACTGGATCAAAAGGTGATACTGGATTTGTTGGATCTGTAGGTTATGCCGGATCAATCGGTGATAAGGGATTTACTGGTTCACAAGGTGCTGACGGTGCTACTACATTTAGAGGTTACACTGGGTCAAGAGGTGATGTTGGCTTTACTGGATCTGTAGGATTTACAGGATCAGTAGGATATAGTGGCTCACAGGGAATTATCGGATTCACCGGCTCTCAAGGTGAACTTGGATTTACAGGATCAAAGGGTGTAGGATTTACTGGGTCAGCAAGCACTATCGCCGGCCCAACTGGATTTACAGGATCAGCAAGCACTATCGCTGGATCAACTGGATTCACTGGATCAGCAAGCACTGTTGTTGGCTATACTGGTTCTAAAGGCGCAGACGGTTCGAATGGGTCAACAGGTTCTACTGGCTTTACTGGTTCTAAGGGTGATAAGGGAGATGCTGGAACAGGTGGCGGTGGTGGGGCATTTTCATACACTGATTATTGCACTATAGCTTGGACTGCTGCAAATGCTATCGATAATGCTAATAAGACCGTTTCTGGTAAAATAACCGCTGTTGATTACACAGCAACTGGAACAAAGCTCACTGTTACTCACAATAGTGCTACTGAATGTATATTCTTTTTAGGAACAGGGTATGCTAGTGGCAATTCACCTAAATACAAGTATATACAGGGACCAATATTAGCTTCTATAGCAATGGGAACAGACGTTCTACCAAGTCTAACTGGACACCCAGTAACTGGTGGAGTCGGTGGCACCTTCCAATTAACTGGGTTAACTGCTACTACCGGTGGATCTGCTGTTAACGGTACTACAACTATATATTTCCAATTTAAAACTTAAATTTAAAGGTATGTTAATATGACTAACATAAATGTTCCGTTTACATTACATGCTTCAGTAACGTCTGCAGATGCTTATGAGTATTGGAACGAACCAGGTGAAACTTATGATGGGTTTGCATATCAATGGATATTAAATGTATCAGTGCAACCAATGCTTATTGGAGAGCAAAACACGTTCTTCGGAGCATATACCGATGTTAATATACAAATAGGTGACTGGATTACCTTATACTATTTGTCACCTTCAACTAGTTTACAAATAATTGATTTCGTAGAAGAACCGTCCGGTACCGGAACAGTTAGTATAATAGTTGAAGATGTTGATCGATACAATCAATACCTTAGAGGGTATGATGGTGGTATAAATCCAGCAAATCCTGGAACTTTTGATGCAATAATTTATCGGTTAGGTGAAGATGGATTGCCGGTTTTTGCAAATATACCTCCATCGTCAGTAAGCCAAGATGTTTTAGAAGAAATTAATAGTAGATTTAAATATAGGAATTACCTACAAAATAATTACAGAGTATATCAAGAAAATAATACATTTTCTATTGGTGATACTATCACATTAAATGCTAATGGAAAATATACATTAGCAAGTGCTGTTGGAACTTCTGCTTATCGAGTTATTGGAAGGATTAAGGACATCGAAATCCCTTCTATTGGTTGGTTCACTTACGAACCTAAGGGAAAACTTGTAAGATACTTAACTCCAGATTTACCAGGATCACCTGGAGGTATAATCTACCTCGATCCTAACAATCCTGGTAAACTAACAGCAAGTAAACCTAATAGTGGAATTGCTATCCCTCTTTTTATTAAAATTAATAATAATACAGGCGTAAAACTAGACGAAGTATTACAAGGTGGATTAGACAACTACATCGCTACAAGGGCTCCTGCTGTTTCAGACGATTCAAGTCTAGGCTATAATTACGGAAGTATATGGGTTGATATAACAAATAAGAAATCTTATATCAATGTTGACCCAGCGATTGGACAGAGTAATTGGCAACTCATTGGGTCAGCAACATCATCATTAGCTTCAAAAACTGCATTTGGAAGCGTAAAAATAGGTGACAATATCGAAGTTGATCAAGGTGTAATCAGCGTTCCTAAGGGCGCAGGTATAAATAAAGTAGTTGATATAGCGGACGTAGACAGCACAGGAATTACAGCCGGTTCGTTATTAAGTTATAATAGTTCTAGAGAGAAGTGGGAAACTGCTAGCCAAATAGACTTAAATATAGATGGAGGAGAATACTAGTGCCAACCCAAACAATGTCAAAGATAAAGATCAAACGTTCAACGAGCGCATCAGCGCCCACTGGGTTGGAGTTTGGTGAATTAGCCTACTCAACAGCAGAAACTGCCGGTGGTGCAACACAAGTAAATAACGGTGGTCGATTATTCTTTAAATACGAAGAAGCGGGCCCCGCTGCTATTATTGGTGGTAAGTATTTCACTGATATGCTCGATCATGCCCATGGAACATTGACAGCAGATTCTGGTATTATTACAGATAGTAACAACAAGATTGACGTTATTAATGTTGGTAATATTACGATCACTGGTTCTAGTAACACTATTTCAAGCACAGATGTTGGTGGAGATATCAAACTAGATACAGATACAACTGGTGTAGTATGGGTTAACGACTATTATCTTCCAAATAACAGAGGAACTAGTACTAATTATAACGGATTCGTCCTTACTATGGAAGATGCAACCATTGGTAAGACTTCCTGGAAAGCTCCATCAACAACTATAGAACTTACCGCAGACATAGTTGACGGTGGTGCACCAGCCGGAAATATTAAAATAGACCTACTCACTGAAATATTAAAGATTGCCGGTGATAGCACACAGGGCATTGATACTAAAATAAACAAGACTACAACCGATAACACTGTTACTATTACTGCTAAGGATGCTACTAGCTCGCAAAGAGGTGTAGCAAAGTTTGACACTTCTGGATTCGTCGTTAACACTACTAGTGATAAGGGTAATGTAACACTAAAGGCCGACGTACCACAGAGTTTCGCTGGTGATAGCGGAACAGGAACTCCAACATCAAACAGTTTCTCAATCGTAGGTGATTCAGTTACAAGTGGTATCGTTACTACAGGTTCAGGAGCGCAAGTTAAGATCTCTGCTAACTACGCAAGTGATACACAATATGGTGTGGCAAAGTTCACAGCAGATTATTGGAGTAACTCAAGTGGTGTTATAACAATTGATAATGCTACAAATACTGATAAGGGTATCGCTTATTTTCCAGCAACACAATTCACAGTTGATAGTGGTTCTGTTTCGGTTAAGAACGCAACTCTTGATAATGCTGGTACTCCTGTAAGAGGTGTGTCTCTTTATTACAACGGCAACTTCAATATTGATTCCGATCTTGTTAAAACAAAAGTAATCACACTAGGAACAACTGAACTTAATAACGGTGCGGCCGCTGTTACTAGCGTCGTAGGACTGACCGAAATAAAAGTCGGAGATCTTAAGTTTACAGATAATAAGGTAGAAATTGTTAGCACAGCAGCTAATCCAGATCTAATACTACTACCATATATTCCAAATAGTGGAACTGCTGGACAGGTAAAGATCGCTAATAGTTGGGTCCTACCAAATACTGCTGGATCAGTTGCTGGATATGTCCTAACAACAAACGGTTCAAATAGCGCATCTTGGGCAGCGGCTGTTTCAACATTGAACTATAAAGTAGATTCTGGTTCAAGCAATGCTTTCAACATACTAGAAGGTATTCTCTCAGTAATCGGTGAAGGTGCAATAAACATAGCAACAGCAGCAACTGGTGGCGGTGCTAATGCTGCTGATAAGACAATTACTGTTAGTATTGATAAAGCATCAACTTCAGTCCTCGGTGTTGCTAGCTTCAGCAGCGATAACTTTGCTGTAAGCGGTGGTGGCGAAGTTACTATCAAGGACGGCGGTGTAGCCAATGCAGAACTTGTAAACTCAAAGGTAACTGTTGGTACTACTGAGATTAGCTTAGGATCTAGCTCAACAGTGCTTGCTGGTCTAACAGATGTGACTATCGGTAAGATACAGATCAAGGATGTCAGTAGCGTTGGTAGAATAACTACTACAGATGGTGCGTTAGAATTAAACGCATTTACTAGTGTTAAGATCCAAAGTGTTTACACACTTCCAAACACAGCAGGGTACGGAGTTACAGCACAAGGAACAGCTAATAGTGCAAATTATGGTGGACAGGCATTAGTATCAGATGGTGCTGGTGGATCTGATTGGGAAGATATTCCATATATCTTAAACGTTAGTGACGACGATGACGATTTCGTAGTTGAACTACTACAGAAGAGTCTTACAATCAAAGGAGATGGTGATCAAAGTGTTAGTGTAGTAGGAACTGATGTTAGTGGTAATATAACACTCGAAGTATCAGTTGCTAATGCTACATCTTCAACAGTAGGTGTGGCTAGATTTAAGAGTGGTGACTTTATTGTTGGTGCTACTAACGCAGGAGAAGTAGAACTAGACGGTACTGTGGTCCAGAGCGTAGCAAGTGATAGTGGAACAGTAACTCCAACAAGCAATAGTTTCGATATTAAAGGATATACCGGTGCTAATGCTAACAATAATGCTGTTACAACAAGTGGTTCTGGAGCAGTATTAACTATTACAGCAAGACTTGCTAGTGATGAAGTTACTGGTGTCGCAAGATTTAATGCCACTAACTTTACTGTTGATGCTAATGGTGCTGTGACTTCCGATCAGTTTACAATTGGAACTACTAACTTAAATCTAGGCGGCTCAACTACTGTTCTTGCTGGTCTAACAGATGTAACTATTGGTAACATACAGATACATGATACTAATAAGATCGAATATACTACTAGTGATAATGAAATACATACTGGTGATATAGTATTAAAGCCATATACTGATACTGCTTTTTTTAATGCTAATAGTCTCCCAATAGTTCCGGGTGTTGTTGACGTTAGCAGCAGTAGAATTACAAATGTAGCAAGTCCAATCAATGGAACTGATGCTGTTAACAAGTCTTATACTGACTCACTAGTAAGTGGATTGGATATTAAGAATTCAGTCCGTGCTGCTACAAATGCTGCATTAACTGCAACATATGCTAACGGTCCTGGAACACTAACTAATAGTGGAACACAAGTAGCATTAAGTGGTGGTCTAATTGACGGTGCAACACTAGCACTAGGCGATCGTGTATTAGTTAAGAACCAAGGTATCACAGTTAACGGTGCTGGTGCAAAGACTGCTGGTGCTGACTCTGTCCAGAACGGTATCTATACAGTAACAACTCTCGGTTCAGGAAGTGTTAACTGGGTACTAACTAGAGCAGACGATGCAAATAACACTCCAGCAGGCGAAGTTACTGGTGGTATGTTTACTTTCGTAGAAGAGGGTGATACATGGGCTGATTCAGGATTCATATTAGTTGCTGCTGATGGTGCTGTAACACTTGGAACAACATATCTAACATTTACTCAGTTTAGTGCTGCTGGTCAGACTATGGCTGGCTTAGGTCTAAGTAAAGTTGGTGATACTCTAAATGTCGAAGTAAATGATACCACAGGTGGTATTGAAATCACTGCTGACAAGATCCAACTAAAGAGTGCAGTCGGTGGTGATGGTCTAACTTATATAGACGGTGTGCTTGCTGTAGGTGGAACTCTTGATAGAATTACTGTTAGTTCCAATGCTATTGATATAGCGTCTACTTATGTAGGTCAGGCAACTATCACAACACTTGGAACTATTACTTTAGGAACTTGGCAAGGTAATACAATTATGGAAGGTTACGGTGGTACTGGTCAAAGCACATACGGTAAGGGTGATATACTTTATGCCAATACTGCTAGCAGTAATACATTAGCTAAGTTATCCGGTGTTGCTGCTACTTCATATCAGTTCTTAATGATGGGATCCAATGGACTTCCGGCATGGGCTGACATTGATGGTGGCACTTACTAAAAATCGTTAAATTAATCTTATCAAGATATAAATATAGTGTCAGTATATACTGACACTATATTTTTTTTATTCCTTGCTATATAGCATTTTTGATAGGAGGCCAAATGGCTAAAGAGTCTACAATTAAGATCAGGCGAAGTGCCACGAGTGGTAAAACCCCAACTATAAGTGATCTAGCGTTAGGCGAATTAGCTATCAACACATACGATGGAAAACTATTCCTAAAAAAATCTGTCAGTAATGTTGAATCAATAGTAACGTTTTCTAGCACAGTAAGTTACACTGATTTAACTAATATCCCACAAGATATAGCCACTACAGCAAGTCCAACATTTGCAGGTGCTACTCTTAATGGTCCAACTAACATATCTCAGATCGCTGCTGGCTCACAGAATACTTTAAAAGTCGCTGGAAAAGGCACTGGATCAGTATTTGCTGTTGGAGTAAGTGACACTGCTACTGATGGTATAAATCTCAAAAGTTTAACATCTGATTTAGCCAATCCTGCTAAACTTAAATTATCTGGATCATCAGTAATAATAGAATCCACTAATAAAAGCTGGACATTTACCAGTGGCGGCAATATACAGTTGCCTGTTAACGGTGATATAGTAGATTCAAACAACGTATCAGTATTAAACTTTCCCACTGTTAAAAGAGTTACATTTGATAACCCAGTAGTAGATCTTAGTCCTCTGTTTTATACATATGTTACTGCTACAGACGAAACTACTAATTATATAACTGTTGACGATAGCAGTGGAGTTGTCGAAGGCGATGCTATTAACTTCTCAGGTGATCCCGGTGCTGCCTTTGGCGGATTACTTTATTCTAAAGTATATTATGTTAGAACGATAGTTGATGGAAATAATATAACAATAACTGACACTAAAGAAGGAACAACAGACTTTGTTGTATCTTCGGATTCCGGTGCCATATTAATGTCTACAATGTCTCCATTTAGCTATCAGACACAACGAGCTCCACGACAATGGACTAATTATGATTCCATAGAAACAACTGGATATGATGTAGCTTCGGCAACATTTGGTGACACATATTATGACGACAATAGCCAACATATATATATGTTTGTAGACTACGGTAGAGGGATACCAGAATTACTTGATTTAACGGTAGCAGGATAATTTAGAAAAAATGACCATATATTATTCCCCATATCCCAGCGGTGCACCAGCCCAAGCAACTGTTCTTACTGGTGGTGTTGCTAACCCTCACGGTATGCAAATCATTCCAGTAACGTCGTTAACTATTGGTATGACAGTAACAGTCTTTAAGGTTGGAACTACTACTAACGCACAGTGGAGAACTCTTGCTGGAACTACTACTGGAACTTATGCTTGTGGTATGGTTTTCACTGTAGCAGCTTTATTAACAGGATCAGCAGGTGACGGAACTGTTGCACTCCATGTCCAACCAGTCACAGATTCTAATAATGTTGCTCGTGCTAACATATTAGGTGGTGATTTCTACATAAGCGGTGCCAGTAAAGTAACATTAGCTAGTATACTCACTGGAACTATTAATAAAGAAAAATTCGTTTGGTCAAGTTATAGTCCAGACAATAGTTCAAAATTTTATATACCTGGTTTAAATACAATTCCTCCTACTATACCACCAGTAATTGCTGGTGCGATTGTTCCTTCTAAGACAGTTGTTAAAGAAACATCTCCTACTCCATTTGATGCTGTTGCAGCATATGGCGGAGCTGGTGTAGTTGGAACACTCCCAGAAAATGCATCTGGATTACAGACTACAATAACCGCAAAGAAAGGCGGAACCGATCTTGCAACTATACCGTCTTGGATAACATTTACGCCAATTCGTAGCATTAAAACATATCTAGATACTACTCTTCAAACCCCTTTGATATCATATTATAATCTTGTAACAATTAAAGCTACTATTGTTAATCCACAAGTTAGCGATATCGGAACATATACTTTTGCTGTTATTTTTAAAGATGCAAAAATATTAGCAGAAGGCACTGCTGGAGTTTCTAGCACATTTGATGTAGTAGTTACATCAGGTGCTGCTACATTACAAGCTAGTGTAGATAATGGAACTGTTACACTTTTAGAATATTCTAGTATAACTCCTGTTATTCCTGTTAGTGCCAGAGGCGGCGATACTGTAACTTATAAACTTAGAAATTCAACTGATACGGCTGACGCAACATTACCAACAGGATTGTCATTTAACACTACTAATGGCCAGATTACAGGATTACCAGAATCAATAACATTAGCACCCACTGAATATACAGTATCGTTGCTTGATAGATATGGAGCTACTGCTTCTGGAAAATTTATATTAATAATTAATGCTCCTAAACCAGTATTAACAGCGTCACTTAATGTTTCTCCTGTAACGATAATACAGAATCTATCAGCTTCGTTTACACCGTTTACAGCCAGTGGGGGTAGAGGCGCCCTAACATTTAGTATGCAAAATACTACTCCTCTTCCATCTGGAATGAGTATTAATGCAACTACTGGTGTTATCTCAGGAACACCGACTGGAGCAAGCAATAGAACAACATATTATGTTATTGTTACTGATACTAACACTAGTAACGCAGGAGCACAAACTTCTAGTGCAGATTTCTCATTACAAGTTAATGCATTATCGGCATTACAAGCTAATCAATCAGTTGCTACAACAGCATTATCATTAAACACTGCTATAGTTACACCTATAGTACCAGTTACAGCCAATCCTGCTGGATATGGAACTCTTACATACTTTATTAATAGATCTCTTCCTGCAGGATTAACTTTTAGCACTACTACAGGTGCTATTAGTGGAAATCCAACTGCGATTAGTGGATCATCTACATATACTGTCACGATAAGTGATCAAGCTAGCCAATCATCAAGTAATTCGTTCACTCTAAGTGTTGTTGTTACTCCAATTTCACTTACTGTACCATTTCCTACAAAATCGTTTATTAACACAATAGCGATAACACCATTTACTCCTATAGTAGGTAGTGGAGGATACGGAGCACTTAGCTATGCTGTTAGTCCCGCATTACCAACAGGACTGACTCTCAATACTTCAACTGGACAAATTACAGGTACTCCAAATGTCAGTGGCGGCGCACTTAATTTTACAAATACCTATAGGATAACAGTTTCAGATAGTTTAACACCTACTGCACAAACATTAAGTACTACATTTGATTTAACTATAAACACCCCAACTGCTATTACTCCATCGCAAACTATACCTAACTCTGCTCTTATAACTAATGTTGCTGTATCTAATCTAATACCAATAACAGCAACAGGTGGATATGGAACACTTAGTTTCACTGTTAGTCCTACATTACCAACAGGGTTAACATATAGTTCTTCTGGTGTTATTAGTGGAACAAGAACTACCCCAAGCACTATTGCTACATATACTGTTACTATTACAGATACATTTACTACTCCACAAACAGCCACTTCTACATTCCAACTATCAGTATCATATCCTGCACTTACTACGAACTTATTAATAGCATCAAAAAACTTAACTAGGACACAAGCAGTAGCTTCGTTTATTCCTGTTCAAGGAGTCGGTGGTGTTGCTCCATTAGTGTATAGTTTTAATAACTCTAGTGGAACTCCAACATCAGTCCCTCCAGGATTAAGTTTTAACACATCTACAGGTGCTATCAGTGGAAATCCTACACAAGTATTAACTGCTACGGATTATAAGATAACAGTTACTGATAGTGTTAACCAAACATCTACGAAAACATTTAATTTAACTGTAACTGATCTCACATTAACTCCGATCGATACGGTTCTTCGATATGGATCTTCAACATTAATTAGAGGAGTTCCAGTAAGTTATGTGTTTGGTTCAAATCCATATACTCCTGTAACAGCCTCAGGTGGGTCAGGGACATTAACTTACACCTTAAAGAATTCTTCAAATACAGCAACAGCAACATTACCAACTGGATTAACATTTCTATCAACAAACGGTCAGATACTCGGCACCCCATCAGTAACTAATAGTCTTACAACATATTCAGTATTCGTTACTGATACGGCAGGGCAATCTAGTTTTAAAACATTCAATCTAACTGTTAATGATCCTCCAGCATTAACTCTAATAACTACTCCACCTAGTAACATAACAAAGAACTCAACAGTATCATTTACTCCGGTAACAGTTAATCCATCCTATCCTGGTATTCCGCCATACAGTTATGCTATAAAATCTGGTAGCACTTTACCAGGTAATTTAAACATCAATGCATCTACAGGAATTATTAGTGGAATTCCAACTAGTGCTGGCACTACAACTATTATAATAACAGTTAGTGATTCTGATTCACAGAGCACAGATTCAGATGCATTTAATATAGTTGTTGTTAATCCAACTGCTTTATCAACTAGTTTAGACATAGCTACAACTGTAGTAAATCAATCTACACAGATTAATCCTTTTATTCCGGTATCGGCTACAGGTGGATATGGAACTCTTAGTTATGCTGTAAGTCCTACATTGCCTACTGGGCTTACTCTTAATTCATTAACTGGAAATATTACTGGAACACCAAGTGTTTATACATTAGCTATAAATTACACCGTCACAGTTAGTGATCAAGCACAACAAACTAGTAGCAAGGTATTCTCATTAAGAGTATCTCCAGCAGCACTAACAGTAACAGTTGTAACAGCAGCAAGCATACTTAAAAGAACTAGACCAACTACTACTATCAACATAGTATCAGTTACTGGTGGATATACTCCATACGATTATGCTTTAAAATATGCAGGTACTGGCACTCCGGCTGTATTACCCAATGGATTGAGCTTTAGCACAACTACTGGTCAAATAACAGGAACACCACAAGCCACTCAATCAGCAACTTCATATGATTTAATAGTCACTGATGCGTTTGGAACTTCAATTACTAAGCAATATAGTTTAACTGTCCTCGATTTAACTGCGTTAAACACTACTTTAGACTATTCTAGCTTAACATTTTATAGAGGAACCACAATTACCCCTATAGGACCAGTCTCAGCAAGTGGTGGTGAAGGAAGTATTTCGTTCTCTATTGACACTCCATTGTCATCTGGATTGAGTTTTAGTCCATCAAACGCATTAATAAGTGGCACTCCGACAGCATTACATACTATATCTTCATATACTGTAACTGCTACTGACTCAGTAGGACAAACTAGTAGCAAAACATTCACAGTAACTGTCTTAAACCCAGCATTAGTAGTCAGTCCTACACAACCAAGTTGGAGTTTCACTAAAAATCTAGCTATTACACGTTTCTATAGTGTAAATGCTAGTGGTGGTAGTGGAATATACACATATTCTATCAGTCCTAGCTTAGTTTCAGGCTTAACATTCTTTCCAACCACCGGTGCTATCAGTGGAACACCAACTGCTAACACCAATACAACATATACTGTTACAGTCACTGACAGTGACAGTGCTACTGCTTCAGTATCATTTGATATAATAGTAACAGATGCACCAGCAGTAGTTGCTACACTGGCTATAGCAACAAAAAGTATAGCTAAAGATACTACTGTAATTCCATTTACTCCGGTTACTGGATCTGGTGGTGGTGGGACGTTATCTTATTCAGTAAGTCCTACTTTACCTGCTTCGTTATCATTTAATACTACAAATGGAGTTATTACTGGTATTCCAGGTGCTGTAGCAGCATCAACTAATTATACCGTAACTGTTAGTGATCAAACTGGTCAGACAGATAGCCAAACATTTGCATTAATTGTTACTCCAAAGCCAATAGTTGCTGTGCAAAATGTGCCAACTACGACATTAACACGGTATTCTCAAATTACTACATTCCAACCAGTATCATATACAGGTGGTGAAGGATCTGTAACGTTTAGTTTACCTGGTTCTCCTCCATTACCTGATGGTGTAGAATATAATATATACACTGGTTATATAATCGGAACACCTACATCTATACAGGGACCAACTACATATACTGTTACTGTAACTGATAGCTATTCTACTCCCCAGACGAGTAGTGCTACATTCTCACTATCAGTCATTACTGCTGCTCCTCCAGTCCTTAATACTACATTACAAACTTCATCTGTAACGACAACAGTTGGTGTATCAGTTAATACTAAACCAGTAGTAGGTAGTGGTGGATATGGAACACTAGTATATTCAGTAAGCCCAGCATTACCCACTGGATTAACTATAAACAGTGCTACTGGACAGATAACTGGGTCAACAGTTGTAGTTATTTCAGCTACAAGTTATACAGTTACTGTCACTGATTCTGTTCCACAATCTAGTAGCAAGACATTTGCATTAACTGTATTAACAAATAATCCAACACCTGGACAAGGATACACTGGATCGCAAGGTTATACTGGATCTGAGGGGCTCCAAGGACCACTAGGTGGGCAAGGATATACAGGATCTAGAGGAAATATTGGTTATACTGGTAGCCTAGGGTATACAGGATCTAGAGGTGACGTTGGCTTCACTGGATCGATTGGTCAAACTGGTCTAATTGGTTATGATGGATCACAGGGGTATACTGGATCTAAGGGCGATAAGGGATTTACTGGATCACAGGGTGATTTAGGTTATACTGGTTCACAGGGTGTTGGTTTTACTGGATCAAGAGGTGATACTGGGTATGTTGGATCACAGGGAGATTTAGGATATACAGGTTCTCAAGGTGATATTGGATTTACAGGATCACAAGGACCAAGTGGAGCAGCAGTTGATAAGGGATATACCGGTTCACAAGGTGATGTTGGGTTTACTGGTTCCCAAGGTAATGTTGGATTTACTGGATCTAAGGGCGATACAGGATATGTTGGTTCAGCAAGCACTGTTGTAGGTTATACTGGATCAGAGGGTGTTGGATATACTGGCTCTAGAGGTGATGTTGGATTTGTTGGATCAGCTAGCACTGTTGTAGGATATACTGGTTCAGCAGGAACTGACGGTTATACTGGCTCTAGAGGTGATGTTGGATTTGTTGGATCAGCTAGCACTGTTATAGGATATACTGGTTCAGCAAGCACTGTTATAGGTTATACTGGTAGCGTTGGACTAGATGGTGCATATGCTGCTCTAGGTTATACAGGTTCACAAGGACCTATTGGTTATACTGGGTCACAAGGTGATATAGGATATACTGGCTCACGTGGCGACACTGGGTTTGTTGGATCAAAGGGAGATTTAGGATATACCGGCTCAATGGGCACAGAGGCCATAGTGTATATAAGCACAACTGTTCCTAGTAGTCCATATAACGGAAAACTTTGGTATAAATCAGACGAAGGTAAGCTTTACGTCTATTACACTGATGTTGATAGCTCTCAATGGGTAGGTATTACTGCTACAGGACGACCGGGTTACACTGGATCTGCGGCAAGTGGCTCTATATTACTTTCAGATCTAAAAAGTGTAGCGGCATCATCAACAGATTTTGCCGATTTTCAAACTAGGATAGCAGCTCTATAAATATAGGATAATAAAAGGTAAACAATGACAGCAATTAATTTTCCGGTTCCAACAAGCACACCCCAAATATTCACAGCCAATGGATTAACTTGGCAGTGGAATGGTAGTGTCTGGGTCTCAATCTCATCAATAAGTGATGGATATACTGGATCTAAAGGTGATACTGGATTTGTTGGGTCTAGAGGTGCGTATGATGCTATTGGATTTACAGGATCAGTAGGATACACAGGTTCTAGTGGATATTCTGGCTCGCAAGGTGACAAGGGTTATACTGGATCACAGGGTGCAGGATTTACTGGATCAAAAGGTGAACAGGGAACTGCTGGATATACAGGATCACAAGGTCCCGCTGGATCATTTGGTGGTGCTGCGTTTGAATACTATTACAATAGTAGTCCAGCACATAACAATCCTGGAACTGGTAAATTAAGTTTCAATAATGTCGACTTATCTGCTGCCACGATCCTTTATATTAACTTCTACGATTACCTTACTGTATCAACATATAATTTTATACAGACTATTGACGATTCAAGCTCAACTATTAAAGGTCACTTTGTTATAAGTGACAAGCTTAATCCTAACAACTATGTTATGTTTGCCATTGTCGGCAATGTTACAAGCGATGTAACACACTTTGACATCCCAGTTAATTGGTTAGGTGGTGTTACATCATTTACAAATAGCCTAGATACTGTCATAACATTCGCTAGGACAGGTGATATCGGTGATACAGGTTATACTGGTTCAGCTAGCACAGAACAGGGACCAATTGGATATACAGGTTCACAGGGTGCTGGATATACTGGTTCGGAAGGTGACCCAGGTCCTCCAGGTCCTCCCGGTGGTCAAGGTAATCCAGGTGAGATAGGCTATACTGGATCTGCTGGATCACAGGGAGATTTAGGTTACACTGGATCACAAGGACCACAAGGATTACCGGGTGGCGCTGCTGCCATTGGTTATACCGGATCTATAGGAGATATTGGTTATAGTGGTAGCCAAGGATACACTGGATCACAAGGATCTAGAGGTTATAGTGGCTCTAAAGGTGATATAGGTTATAGTGGATCTAAAGGTGATAAGGGTGATACTGGTTATGTAGGAA
>Ga0114975_10001361_pt1 | contig 17460 bp, 6 predicted proteins | sample S_130626_EF_Meta_FD_87031 | JGI IMG/M metagenome (GOLD analysis project Ga0114975, IMG submission 87031) | Freshwater microbial communities from Lake Simoncouche, Canada to study carbon cycling - S_130626_EF_MetaG | ecosystem: Environmental > Aquatic > Freshwater > Lake | place: Lake...
CTAAAATTATTTTAAAATCAACTTTGGTAGAAAGAAAATCAACCAAGCTGTTTGTTTAAAGTGTAGTATCTACTTTCATATAAAAACAATTTCATTTATTGTCTTGTTTTAAAACTATAAAAGCATTGTTGGCTGGTAAAGACTACCTTGCTAGCATTGTTGGCAATGATGCTAACATTAAAACAACATAAATGTCAAATATTACCCAAGTGGTTAATGTAGATAAAAATCTAAAAACCTTAAAGAAAAGCATGCACGCCACAGACCTTGATCAACTGCTTAGCAGTAGAGGTCCTTTTACCATTTTTGCTCCATCTGACATTGCATTTGAAAAACTTGAAAAAGGTTTAATAGAAACCTTATTAGAGCCTCAAAGCCGCGTTAAATTATCAAATTTATTAAGCAATCATATTTTTAATGGTTCCATTGCATTTGCAGATTTAAAAGATGGAGACAAGCTAACCAGCATCAATGGAAAAGAACAAATCATACACGTAAAGAATGATACTGTTACAGTAGGCGATACCGTTGTTCACGTTAAAGTGAGTAAAATTTCTAATGGCACAATGCATAGTGCAGATACAGTTATTGTGTAATTAGCTTTCACTAGATTACAAATTAAAAACCTCCTTAAAATTATACATTTCAAGGAGGTTTTTCTGTAAAAAAAGCCTCCAAAGTTTTTGCACTTTGGAGGCTTTCGGTTGACAGTCGACTTTCAACTGTTGACCGATTATTCCACTACTAATTTCTTAGTTGTTTTTCCTTCGTTGGTGATGGTGCTCACAAAATACATTCCTTTGCTTAGGTTAGCAATATTTACTGTGTTAGCACCCATACTTAAAGCTTGGGTTTTTACAGTTTTGCCATACAGGTCTGTTACTACGATACTTCCTGCACCAATTAAAGTCTCAATATTTAAATTGATGAATCCTTTTGCTGGATTTGGATACATGGTAAAACCGTTCACAGTCGACAGCTGAACGTCAACAGTATTTAGTCCACGAGCTGCACAAGTATAACCTGTAGCATTCATTGTTCTGCTGTTTACACAACCTGCTGCACTTGTATAAGTATATTTGATAGAGCCTGTTCCCACTGCATTGATTTTTACAGTATCAGTACCTGCAATACTTGCAGCACCTGTTGCAGTCCAAACGCCTGCTGGTAAATTTGGTGTAGCTGCTACTCTGAACTTTCTACCTACACAGAAACCGCCTGTTGGTGCTCCTACTCTTGGGTCAACAAGGGTACCTGATGCAAAAGTAATCGTTGGTACTACTGGTGTTGGATTTACAGTGATTGTTTTGCTTGAATAAGCTTTACAGCCTGTTGTAGCGTTTGTTACTGTATATCTTGCTTCTCCATAAGTTCCTGCATTAGTGCCAGTATAAACTCCACTAACATTAATTGTTCCTAAATTATTAGAACTACTCCAAACACCCGTTGTGCCAACTGGTGCGGTGCAGCTTAATGACGTAGTTGCATTTACACAAATACTATTATTACCTGTAATTGCATTTGGTGTAATAGCTGCTACTGTTACTACAACACTTGATGTTGATACACAACCATTGGTGGCTGCTATATTATAGCTAATCGTTGCTGTGCCATTTGTGTTGGCTGTTACACTTCCTGCTTGGCTAACACCTGTTATACTTGCCACTGATGGATTGCTACTAGACCAAGTGCCATAAGGTGTTGCATCATAATATTTGTAAGTACTACCTAATGTACACAATGATGCTGCCGAAATGGTAGAAATACCATTGGTTATTTGTGCAAGTGATGGGCTAGTTTTTACTGTCATTGTAATTGCATTGCTGTTCGCTGTTGCACTTGTTTGACAAGCATTATTGGCCGTTAATACACAAGTTATCACATCATTATTTGATAGTGTATTTGATAAGAATGTAATAGATGAACCAGTTCCTGCATTTATACCATTTTTCTTCCATTGATAACTTGGATTGCTACCACCATTAGTGCCTACTGCAGTAAATGAGGTATTGCTACCACTACATATTGTGGTGGTTGATGTGCTAATTGACACACTTGGGGTAACCGTTGCAATGAAATTAGCAATAATAGTGTGAGAAGCTGTTACATTAGTAAATGTATAACTAGAAGCTGGAGCAACTTTAACGCCATCAACAATTAAGCTATCGGCACAATATCCACTTGCTGCGGTAATAGTATAGGTTTGATTATCTCCATAATTAACATTGGTTGAACCGCTGTTGCTAATACTTCCATTGCTGCCAGCACTTGCTGTAACCGCATTGTAAATATTCATTTTGTATAACTCATTTCCACCTGTTGTACCAGCAGCTCCAAATAGCAATATGCCATTATAATCTGTAAAATAAGCTGGGTTAGAAGCAGTAGCTGATGTTCCCATAAATATCATTTTTGGATTAGTTGTTGTGTTAAGTTTAGTTGCATAAGTTCCAGCACCAGCAGAGTTGTATGTTTTAGAAGGGTCATAAATACCAAGTTGATTTGTTGCCCCTTCTGATTCTGCAATTTGGAAATAAACTTTTCCGTTATAGCCAGCAAAGCGATTAACAAGACCATTATTATTTATTAAGTTTTTATAAATTAATTTGGGGTTTGTTGTTGAGTCTAATAATAAGCTAGTTGTGGTATCCTGTGATGGGTCATATACAAATAAATGACAATTAACAGTACCTCCACTTGGTGCATATTTACCATTAAAATATAACAAACCATTATATGCATAAATATCAGTAACGCCACTATTAGCCGTAGCAGTTCCACTCCAAAGTGTTTTAATCATTCTAGTACCGCTTGCTGTGCCATCTGTTTTCCATAATTCAAACCCATTATTTACTCCACCACTCGTCATACCAATACCATTAAAGTAAAGATTGTTACCAATGATTTGAAATCTATTTGGAACATTTAATCCTGTGCCAGCAGGTGATGCTGTGCTTGCTCCATAAATATTGGTTCCTGGTTGAAATGATTGATTCATTAATTTTATTAACCCTGGATTGGTACCTGGTCCAAATCTTCCACTTACACCACCATCGAAAGCAGCTGAATCTTTAACTCCTAGACTAGGGTCGTATATCCACATTCCAAATGCAGCACCTGTAGCTGTTCCTAATGTATCATTCCAATTACATCTATAAACAAGTTTGCCATTAAAATCTGTCATATTCATTGGGTTTGAACCTTTTTGAATTCCACTTGAAGATACTCCTCTAAAATAATTTACTTCCCCAAGCATTTTTGGATTGGTTGTTAATCCATAAGGAGCATTAGAAATTGATTTGCTAGGGTCATATTCCCATAATTCATTACCAATTGTGCTACCACTTGCTGCAGAAAAATAAACTTTACCAGCACATCCTGTTATTGGAGATGAAGTACCACTTGGTATGCCAGCATTTGCCATAGAGCCAAATACAGCTCCTGCATCGCTACCAATGTTAATAAATCGAGGGTTAGTAGTAGAATCGAAACTCGTTGAGCCATTATTACTACTTACACCAGCACTAATATCATATTTCCAAAACTCTACACCATTGCTTGCGGTAGTTGCCTGAAAATACAATGTATTGTTTATTACATTCAGGTTATTAGGCAAACTATTACCAGAACCAGCAACTAAATCAATAATTTTTGGGTTGGTAAAAGTTGTGTACCTGCCCGTTCCTGCAGAATCCGAAATTGGCTGTGATGCATCGTATTCCATTAGCTCAGTACCAAAATTTCTACTGCCTGCAGCAGCTAAAGTTATCGCCACAGAACAATACACTTTATTACCAGAAACTACAAATTCTTGCGGATTACCAGAGCCCTTTGCACTACCAAATGCAGTTGGCAGTAAATCAATAACTGCAGGGTTGGTTGTAGTTGTCCAAGGGTTTGCAGAAGATCCTGGAGCATTTCCACCAACAGAACCTGTAAGTGGCTGACTAAGATCTAACACAAATATTTCTGGACCGTGATAATTTGTATTAGCAGTAGTTCCATCACTTGCCCTAAAAATAATTTTGCTACCCACTTTTATATAAGTATTTCCAAAAGCAGTAGAACCTGTTGATGGAGTTCCAGCTGCACTTGCACTTGACACATTAATGTCGGCTAAAATTTGTGCTACAGATTGTGCCTTATTTGTGGTAATAACACCAAAGCAAATAGCGAATAGCCAAAATGCTTTTGTTTTGAATGTTGAAGTGTGTTTCATTCTTGTTTTTTTAAAATGTTAATTAATGAGGAAATATTTATTTGAGGAGTTTATTGCAAAACGATTATTTAATTATTAGTTTTTCAGTTTTTATCAAATTCCTGCTATCTGTTATCCTTACAAAATAAACACCTTTTGAATACGCAGTTGTTGGTATAGATATGCAATTTGAATTAATAGATTTTTGCTTAAAAACAACTTTTCCCAGTTCGTTTATTAATTCAATTCTTGCTATGTCTTTTCCGGTAATGTTAATATAATTTGTAGCAGGGTTAGGCATAATTTTTACATCAACAACAGCTGAATTTTTTAGTAATAAAATGTTACTATAAATACATTTTCCGCTTCTTTCAATAACAGCCAATCTGTAAAAAACAGTATTCCCTAAACTCTTTTGATTTGAATAAAAATAGTTTCCGGTATTGTTCGCTTCTACTGAACTTAAATATTTAAAATTCTTACCGTCTAAACTATATTCTACATTGTAATGCTGAATATCTTTTTCTGATGCGGTTGTCCACCATAAGTCAGTTTTATTGACATCTACTCTGCCATTAAATGACACTAATTGAACAGGCAATGGTGCTACAGGGGAAAAGCAAACAGAGGTAAAAGCCTTATTTAAACCAGCTTCAGCAAGAGTAGAAAATGTACCAAAAATATTAACATTATATCCTGTTGTGTCTGTTAGTTTATATAGTGTGGAGGCTGTATTACTATAAATCGTTACAATATTACCTGTAGCAGATGCTGTTAAACCCTTAAGACCTGTTGCTGTAACAGAAACTGGAATATTTCCGTTAGAAACCCAATTTGTTCCAACTTTAGAATATTTCTGCAAGCCAGTTCCAGATAAATTATCTGCTATATAAAGAACATCATAACCCTGAACAACAGGGTCGAGATCAGCAAAAAAGTATTGGTTAGGGCTACCTGTTGTTGGCAATCCAGCTAGTCCATTATATGGAACCAACCCTGATGTGCAAATACCTTCCCCTATTTTACCAATCCTAAGATTTGTGCCTTGTGCAGTTGATAAATACAATTGATTTCCATAAAACATCAGGCATTTGCTATTGGTAATATCATTACAAATGATGGCTTTACCCGTATCTCCTTTTAATGCATAAATAGTTCCTTTTTTCTCTCCAGCAAACCATACACTTGTACCATCAATACTAGCTGCTGTTCTAATAGCACCCATATCTATATTAACACTTGTACTCAAATCTACATTTCCTAAATAATCTACAAATGCCAATGTTCTATTGATAGTTAAACTGCTTGAAACAGATGTTCCTCCTGTTGTGGTATCATAACCTCCAAAAACAATATACTGGCCATTACTTGAGCGTGTGATAAAACCTTGGTTAATACTATTGCCAGTTAATACCAACTTGTGAGGTGATAAACCAGAATTAGGAATTGCAATAGTTTGAATTAAACCACCACTTGTGCTGTATTCATCTAAAAAAACAGGAGCCGATGTATTATTTATTGTACTAGTTCCATTTCCCACTCTGAGTAGTGTTAAACTTCCCGATGCAAAGTTTTGTGCTAATAAATTATTATTTAATAGCATTACTAAAATAATAGATAATAAACTTTTAATCATTTATAATTTTTTGCTAAAATAAGGAACTTATAATTACTACAGTTTTTGTAGCAATCATAAAATAAACAATTAATCTCCTATTAGTGGTAGCATTGTGAATTATTCCACCACTAATTTCATTGTTGTTTTTTCCTCACCTGTTAACACCGTTACAAAATACATTCCTTTTGCAAAGTTTGCTATATCAATAGTGTTGGTTCCTTTAACCAACACTTGTTCTTTCACCAATTTCCCCAAATAATCGGCAATTGATAATTTGCCATTGCCAGTTAATTTACCAACAGATATATTCACTACAGACTTAGCTGGGTTTGGATACATTGTAAACGCACCTGCTTTAGTTGCAGTTAGTTTTACAATATTGCTATAATCGGTTTTGCCATTAAAGTCAATTTGTTTTAATCGGTAATAACTAACGCCTTCAAATGGTTTTGAATCGGTATAGGCATAGTTCAATGCTGTAGCACTATTGCCAACATTTGCTTTTGAATCTATAAATGCTATGGTGCTGTAGCTATTGCCATCACTACTTCTTTCAACAGCAAAACCTTTATTGTTTGCTTCTGTTAAGGTTGTCCAGTTAAGTATATTGTTATTACCCTCTCTAAGCCCTGTAAAGCTGGATAGCTTAACAGGCAAAGGACTTAGTGTTACTGAAATAGAATCGAGGAATAAAGAAGACTGATTTGCTGCTGAATACACGTTGAATCCAATGTAGTATATACCCGTGGTTGGTGCTATAAATGTTGGTGCCACTCTTGCATAGGTTTTATTTTTAATATTGGCACTATCAAAAAATATATTTGTCATTGAAGCAGCGTAATTACTTGTTCCAAATGCAACTTTTAATTTTTCGGTATAAAAGGGGGTTGAATTCATAAAATACTTAAATCCAACGGTGTATTGAGTTCCTGCTACTAAATTTAAACCAGCAGTATAAAACCAATTATTTGCTGGAATATTTGGATTAGCATTATAAACTAAAATACTACCGGTTTCTCCAGAAAACCAAGGCGCTCTGGTAATCCAGCTTGATCCGCCAATATTCAAATCCTGAACTCGGGTGCAAGCTGGCAAATTAGGCGTTGATACAGCATCAAAGTTTTCTGCATAAGGAATATTAAATGGCAAACAGTTAGTTGTAAAAGATGCAATAGTTGACCAAGCACTGTAATTACCCGCTCCACAACTAGACCTTATGTATATGTAATAAACTGTATTGTCTGATAACGAGTTCAGATTAATAGTTGTTACACCTGTTGCAACTCCTGCTGTTAAAGGCAGGGCATTATCGGTTGACACAATATATTCATAGCCATTTGCAGGTGCCGGCGCTATTGCATTAAAACTAAAAGTTGCTGTGGAGGAGGTGATGTTAGAAACCACTATGCCCGTTGGAACAAAGCAAGATTGTGGAATCCTGTCAAACTCATCGGCACCGATATCTGCTTTTCCTGATATAGCACCTCCATTTACAGAACCTGTTGGGCCGGGCCTATTTTGTGCATCAAAATCAGTATTAACTTCGGCTATTAATGGCACCGCAGATTCTAGATATGATAGGGTATTATTATTGGGTATATGCAAATCCACGTCTGATAAAAATCCTGGGTCAACAGACATAGAACCGATATCTCCGCCTGTGAAACCAGCCCATTCTGATAAAGTTGCTTTAGGCACACTACCTGTATATCCTATTTTAAACACACTATTTGAATTGCCAAGTCCATAGTAATCGTTATTGTCAATAGCTGCAAATTGTAATCCACTGCTCGTAATATATACGCAATAGTTAACCGAATTAGCTGTAGAAAAGGTCTCGGTATTTGATAAAATATTATTCTTTATTGCTAAACCAGTAACATAAGGCGTATTAATATAAATACAGCTGCTATAACCCACTTTACTACCACTAGCGGCACCAGTTATATTAATCGAGTTGTGATAAACTTTAATATTGCTTGTGCCATTTATTCTTATTCCTGAAGCGTTGCCAGATGCAGAACTAGATGGCACTGATGTCATGATATTTGAGATGAAGTTATTGGCAATTAAAAAATTGTTAACAGCATTCGATGAAGATAAGCTAATTCCAAAAGAGCCCTGCCCGTTGGTATAATCATTTGTTACACCACTAATGTCATTTCTTAAGATTTTTGCATTCGTAACTTTAAAACTTACATCTATTCCTGTAACAAATCTAAAAGCATCGGTATATACATTTCGGATTGTGTTGTTTGAAATATTAACCACATTAGCTGCTGCAACATCAATTCCGTGAAACCCAATAATTCCAGTGCCACTATTGGCAACCCCAATAGTATTATCGGTAATATTTAAACTATCTTGAATAACAGTAAGGTTTAAATTACCAGCAGAAATTCCTATGTAAGCATTTTTAACAGCACAATTTTGAATTGTAGCGTTATCATTATCATCACCAGCAGCATTAATACCAATGATGTTTGAGGTATTATAGTCACACATTGTAATATCAACATTTTTGATGGTGTTATGATTAGCTCCCTTGCCTGCACCCAAACTTGTATATACTATTGCAGCTGATGCAAGTGTATAGGTATTATTTAGAATCAAGTTTCTGGATGTACCGTTGGTAGTGTATGAGCCATCAATAGTAACATAGTCTGCACCATATAAATTAAAAATGCTAGATGCTGCGGTATTGATATTAACAACAGCAACTGCAGGTTTTATAGTTAAGGTGTGAGCAGCATTAGCATCTAGGTGTTCTCTAATAACTATTGGGAATGTTTCGGTTGAATAATCATTACTGATCAGCGAAAAGGTAACATTGCCCGTTAAACAACTTGCTTGATATGCATTAATAGCTTCGGTTATTGTAGTATAATTTCCTCCAGCACCTACAGTATATGTGCCATTTAAACTTTTTCCAACTAAGTAGCTGTATGGAGCAGTTGCAGGTATAGAAATGTTATTGACATTAGTTGCTACAACTCCAATTGGCAAAGAACTAATGTTTGATGTTGACACAAGATCTTGTGCAACTATATAGTAGTTTACCGTATCATTGGCAATAATACCACCCATTGCAGCAGAAGCAATTGTAAAGTTCCAATAGCTTTGGTATTTATTGCCCGATACAAATGTTCCTGCACTAGATACCCAATTACCTCCATTTTTTGAAAAATAAATTCTGGGTACTAAACTGCCTGTCAAGTTTATACCTGTTGCATCAGTTATAAGTACATTGTTCAGAAGCCTGTCTAAATTGTCGCAGGTTTTGCCAAGTTTTGTAAAAATAATAAACGGTCCAACTTGGTCTTGCATATTGCCATCAAATTCATCTGCACCAATATCTGGCATTTTTGCACCACCATATAGCGAACCTGCTGGTCCTGGTCTTGCATCGCCATCATAGTCTGTTGCAATATTGGTGATAGAAACAGGCAATCCACCAGATTCAAGCCCTGTTGCTTGTCCAACAGTTATATGCAAATCAGTTGGTAGAGCAAAATTTGGATTTTCGTTCACAGAAGCAGCATCTTTGTTTGTGCTAGTTTGCCATTGGTTTATACTGTTATAAGACGTGTTTTTAACAAACCCAATTTTTCCTAAATTAGCATAAAGACTATTTGCGTTGATAAATGCAGTTTTAAAATTAGCAGTATCGCCAATTAAAAAGCAGTATGTGCCCGAACTAGGTTGGTTATTAACGAAAATATTATTTGCGATGGTTGTTGTTTTTGCAACAGAGGTGGCAAAATATACACAAGATGAAACAGCGTTAGCATTATTATTCCCCCCCGAGTTAGATTTATTTAAGGCAATTGTATTGTTAATAACCGTTAAAGATTTGAGTTCATCAAAAGCATAAATACCGTGATTGCCAGAATGAGCATTTCCTGGGCTTATAATATTTTGCCCCGCAGCTACATCTCTTATAAAATTATTAACAATGTTTATAGAAGTATTTTTTACTCCTTGTATGGCAATGCCCCAGGCACCACTAGAGCTTGGAATATGCAATATATCGTGAATATTATTTTTACGAATTTGAATACCGTGATTACCCTCATATATCATAATACCCATTACGTGCATATTGGTAATACCTCCACTAAGTCCATCCCCAACTTGTATATCATTGTCTTCGATTATTGCAGAGGCAGCACCCTCAACATCTGTGGTATTACTGACAAAAATACCCGTACAACCAATTGCATCATCAGGAACATCCGAACCTATAACATTATGGGTTATTGTAATGTTTTTGCTTGGGAAGGTATCATTGCTTGATGCATAAATTCCGTAGTATGCTTTTTTTATGTTGTTACTATCAATCGTTATATTTCTGTGGCTATGAGCAAAAGAAGTAGTAAAGCCACTCCAGGTAATTGTTGGCACAAGCATATTATTAGTAAAACTAATTGCATAGTTTCTAACATTATTATTTGCAGAAGCCCTTCCTCCCATAATAATACAATTCTTTATAACAATATTACTATCGCCATCATCGCTTCCAAATCCTTTTGAACCCAATGAAATTGCTGCAGTGTAATCTTTAATAGTTGTTTCAAGTTTTATAGTCAAGTTTTGTTTTCCAGGAGTATTGGGATCATCGCCATTGATAGTAACATTATCTGCTCCTACCAATTCAAGTATAGCTCTTGCAGCTGGAATTGAATTGTCTCCATATATTGTTGCATCGCCACTTGGCGTAATTAAAATAGAGGTGTAGTTTGACGGGGTAGCACTTTTTAACAAAGGTGTTGGTGTTCCCGTTTCTAATGTTGTACCTGTTATTTTTATCAAGATATTACCCTTGTGCGTTCCTGCGTTAATTGCAGCAAAAGCATTATTGACACTTGTGTAAGTGGCTGTTGCAGTTCCTTGAGATGCAGTAATGGCAACCTGAGATTGAAGTGTACCTAGGCTACAAAAAAAAGCAGCTACAGCAGGAATTATTTTCCCAATAAAATTTCTTAAAATGTATTTCATAATAATAGCAAGAAATGAAGTTAAAATCATTCGCAGCAAAAAAAACACTTTTATCTAAACACAAGATAAAAAATATTAGTTTTAGAAACGGCGTCTAAAAAATTAATGAGCGAGATAATTTTTCAACAATTATAAAAGTTTAGGAAATGTAGTTAATTCAATTGCTAAATTAGCTTCATTTTGCTTAGGTTAGCAATATTTAATATGTTAGAGCTCATACCTAAATTTGTACTTTAGCTTGTTTGCCATGTAAAAAGTAACTACAAAACTTGATATTGATACGCAACCATTGGTGGCTGCAATATAATAACTAATAGTTGCTATACCATCTATATTTGCCGCTACAATGGCTGCGAAAGTTTGATTAAGAAATTTGTAAAACACAAATAACGACAAACAAAAAGTTCTTTAAAAAATTTTATCATACATCAATACCTAAACTATCACTTATTGATGTAATGGTATATCTGGATATATTTTATATTCAAGTATTTCATAACTTTTAATAAAAAATAGTAAACACAAAAAACACAAATAATGAAAAAAATTGCACTCTTTTTAACGGCAATTCTATTGTATTGCTCAAGTGTCAATGCACAAACAACCACCATCACAACAGGAGCACCAGGTAATACTGGCTATGCTGGTGATATTTGGATTGGACCAGGATCTACAATAACTTTTGTAGTTCAAAACAATAATAGTCACGATATTATTTTAACCAGCCTTGAAGATTTTAAATCAACTGCTGGTCCGGGCTTTCCATTGAACCCAGCAGGTTTTTATTTGTGGTATTCTACAACTTCACTATCAGGAGATCCTGGTCAAATTATTCAACCAATATGGTCAAAGCTTGGGGCTGATACTGCCCAGATTGTAAATATGGTTCCTGGATACAATACTGTATTTTCAAATTTAAATTTTTTAATCCCTGCTAATACTACCTACAGATTTGCACTACAATGCACAACAGGTATTGCTTATAGTGGTAACTCTTCTCCAAATATTTTAACTAAAGACAGTGTTAGTTTAATTTTGGGAAGTGCTTCTAATGCTGGATTTGCGGGAAACTACCCTAACTCATCCTATAACAATTCCTATTTTACGGGTTCTATCAGTTTTCAATCTGCTGTGCCTTGTACTTCGCCACCAAATGCAGGTACTGCAATTTCTTCTGTAACTGATACTTGTTCTGGTATTCCTTTTATATTAGATTTATCTGGTTATTCTGGAGGATTAGGGCAAACCTTTCAATGGCAGAAATCACTTAATGGAACAAACTGGTCTTCAATGATTGGCGATACAACCTCCTCAACAACTACATCACAAGCATTAAGTACATTTTATCGTTGTGCTGTAACCTGCTCTGGAAATACATCTTACTCAATACCTGTTCAAGTAAACACACCCATTGCAGTTTCTGGAAATTATACTATCAATAAAGCTTTACCAACTAGTGGCAACAATTTTCAATCATTTACAGATGCTATTAATTATGTTAGTTGTGGTATTAATGGCCCTGTAGTATTTACAGTGGTTCCTGGGTCTGGACCCTATCAAGAGCAAGTAACTATTCCTTTCATTGGTGGCACTTCTAGCATTAATACAATCACCTTCAAATGCAAAGGAGAAACTTTAAATATGACTGCTGGCACAACAAGTAATTTGCCTGTTATTACTTTAAACAATGCTGATCACATTATTATTGATAGCTTAATTATTGATTGTTCAACAAGTCCTTATGGTTGGGGCATTTTACTTACAAATAAAGCAGATAGTAATGTGATTAAAAATTGCACCATTATCAACGAATTTGCATCAACATCAATGTTTGCACATAATGGCATTCTTATTAATGGATCTAATCAAACGCTTTCTGCTTCTGGTAATAATGGCAACTATAATTTAATTACCAATAACACCATTATTGGCGGCACTTATGGGGTTTATATTTGGGGTGCAGGACTGAATAATGCTCAAAATGTTGGCAATAAGATAATCAATAATAATATCAAGGAATTTTACAGTTATGGTGTAAGTGTAAATTATGCTCCAACAGAAACTGTTGTTAATGGTAATGATTTTATCAGATCTAATAGAAGCATCACAACCTCAAATTGTGGAGCAATTTATATTGGTACTGGATGCTCTAGTACACTGGTAGAAAAAAATAGAATTCATAATTTGTTTGATGCAATGTCTTCTACAATTGCAACGGTATATGCTATTAATATTACTGGCTCAGGAACTATTGGGCAGGAGAATAAAGTAATTAATAATCTAGTGTATAATATGAATGGAAATGCTAATAACTATGGTATTTATAACAATACTGCAAGCAATATGCAAGCCTATCATAACACCATAATTTTTGATGATGCTGTAACACCTACTGGGGCAAGCTATGGCTTGGCACAAGCAGGTGGTGGAACGGGTATTAGTTTTAAAAACAATTTAGTTTACATAACACGAGGTGGAACGGGCAATCAAAGGTGTATTAACTATGCTAATAACACTGGTAGCATTATATCTAACCACAATGTTCTTTACATTAATTGTCCAACAAATGCTGCAGCAAAAATTGGATTGTATGGCAATACAAGTTTTACAACTTTAGCAGATTGGAGGTTAGCTAATAACTCAGCTTTCGACCAACAATCAGTTAGTGTAAATCCTGTGTTTAGCAGCACACCCAATGAATATATTCCTACTGCTGCTGCTATCAATGATATAGGAGAAGATCTTGGCATTACAGAAGATATTCTTGTTATCAGTAGAAGCAATTATCCAGACCCTGGGGCTTATGAGTTTACTGCTGCTGCTTGTAACAACGTTATTACTGCTGGCACTGCAGTATCATCTGTAGCAAATATTTGCCCCGATAAAACATTTGCTCTTGAGTTAACTGGTAACAGTTTAGGTGCTGGTCAAAATTATCAATGGCAATCATCTGCAAACAATACCAATTGGACAAACGTTGGCAGTGCTTCTCCCAATCCAATGCTTTCAGTTTCGCAAACAAATTCAAATTATTATCGTTGTGCTATTCAATGTGGCACAGGGGCATTTGTTTATTCAACTTCGGTTCAGATAACAACGCCATCATACTTGTCTGGCAATTACACTATCAATCAAAATGCTCCTGCAAGTAGTAGCAACTATCAATCATTTACAGCAGCTATCAACTCTATTCAATGTGGTATTAATGGTCCAGTGGTATTTAATGTGGTGCCTGGGTCTGGGCCTTATGTAGAGCATTTTACTATACCACAAATTGCTGGAAGTTCTGCAACAAATACCTTAACCATCAATGGCAATGGCGAAACACTAGAATACAGTTCTACCGATGCAACTAACAAAACTGCTATTATTTTAAATGGTGCAGACCATATTATTATTGATAGCTTAACAATAAATGTTGCATCTGGTACTTATAGTTGGGCAATGATGTTTACCAATCAAGCTGATAGTAATATTATTCGTAAATGCACTATAACTGGTAATACAATTGTTAACAATCAGAATTCAATGGGTATCGTTTTCAACGGTGCAACTACTGCTTTAAATGTTGCAGGAAATAATGGCAACTATAATACTATAACAGACAATACTATCGTTGGTGGTTATTATTCAATTTATATGTATGGTACTAGTGGCTCTACCACACAGAATTTAAACAATACTATTAAGAATAATATTTTTAAAGATATGTTCACTTATAGTATTTATGCATCGTATCAACCTGCTGGTTTGGTGATTAGTGGTAATGATTTTTCTAGACCAACAAGAACCAATTCAAGTGCTGCTGCTGGTGTTTATATTAACACAGGAACTTTTGGTGCATTGATAGAAAAAAACAGGGTTCATAATTTATTTGATGCACAGCTTAACAGCACACAACAAAGCTATGGTTTCTTTATTGGTTCAGACCCATCTGCTGCTAAAGCAATTCGTGTTATCAATAACCTTGTTTATAATATGAATGGTAATGGTTCTATAACTGGTATTATGTGTACGTTTGGCAATAATTGCAAAATTTATCATAATACTATTGTTCTAGATGATCAAGTAGCAAGTACCACTAGCAATGCTACAACTTTAGGTATTAGTCAAAGAACGCAGGCAACTGGTATTGATATCAGGAACAACTTAGTGTTTATTAATCGTTCTGGAATCAGTACAAAAAATTGTCTAGATTATGGTTCAACTGCATCATCTATTATCAGTAACCACAACATTTTATATATGGCTGCTACTGGTGGCACTTCAAATAATATTGGTACTGTTCAAGCAACTACATATCCAACACTTGCAAATTGGCAAGCAGCTAATAACAGTGCTTATGATCAACAAAGCGTTAATGCTAACCCAATATTTGCAAATACCGCCATTGCTAACTATCAGCCAACAAATGCCTCACTCGTAAATATTGGAGATAGTTTGGCTATTACAACAGATATCATAGGAACTGTTAGAAACAATAAAACACCCGATGCTGGTGCTTATGAATTTGCTTCGATTTTGCCTGTTACTTCTCTTAACCTAAAAGGAGAAAGAGTAGGTAATATCAACAAAATTCAATGGACTACTTTAACCGAAAATAACTGTCTTGGTTTCGAGTTATTGCGTTCAAATACCAATAATGGAAATGATTTTAGCAGTGTTGGTTTTATTAGTTCAAAAGCTATTAATGGTAATAGCACTGCATTGTTATTATATAATTTTGATGATGCTGCTGCAACTGCTACCAACACTTATTACAGGTTAAAACAACTAGATAAGGATGGTAATTTCTCTTACAGCAATACCATTTTGGTGAAAGCTACAAAAGCGGCTGCACTAGAAATTGTATCAATATATCCAAACCCTGTGGCTAATCAGTTGAATGTAGTGATATCATCTCCTAACTATCGCAAAGTAACTATTGTTATTGCCGATGTTTTTGGTAAAAATATCATCAGCAAAAATGTGAATTTAATTGCTGGTGATAATAATGCTGCTGTTATAGTTAACCAATTAGCAGCAGGAACTTATACTTTAAAACTGGTTTGTGATAATGGTTGCGAAACAACTGTAAAGAAATTTGTGAAGAGATAATTATTTTTTACTACAGAGGCACAGAGGTTTGTACTTTATTTATATTCCTTTGTGCTCACAGTGCCTCTGTGGTTTTATTTTAATTAACTTGAACAACTAGCAGATATTGAACTTAGAAAAAATACAAAGCCGCCTAAAGGAAATTTTCTTCTAGGCGGTTTTGTTTGATGGAACACTGATGATACTGACTCACGGATTTGCACTGATGAATTTTCGAAAAAAACCTCCGCCCTAAGAATAGGGCAGAGGTATTTCAATAAATAATAAACAATGACACAAAGTTTATCCGTTTACAGGTGGTGTAGCATCTTTTTTTGCTTTAGCTAATGCACGTTTTGCCTGCCTTTGATGAATTAGATTGTTATAATTATCCAACACGCCATTAATGCTGTTTGTTAATGCTTCATACAATGGTGCTTTTGCTGCATCATCTTCAAATTCTTCTGTTTTACCAGTAATAATATGCTCTAGTTTTTGCCAGCTTTTAATAGCTTTCTCTTTAAGTTCTTTTAGCCCTGTTAGTGCATCATTGGCACCCGCTTCTTCTGCACGTTGGGTATAGGTTTGCACAAATAAAGCATTAGTAGCTTTAAGTTCAGCTTTCCAACTATCTACATTCAATGCAGTTAAGGCATCGGTTAAGGCGGTGGTTTTTTCCCAATTATCAATCAAGCTATCTAAACTTGCAGATTCAGATTGATAGTTAGCATCTATTACATCTCTGCCATAAAATTTAATACTATCGTTCAATAAACTAGCTTGGGCAACAATAGCAGCGTCCCAGTGTTTTAAATGGGCATCTGCAATAAAACAAATACCCATAAAATAGGCATCACGTTTATCATCCAATTCTACTAGTGTTTTGGTGAGTGGATGACCACTGACCTTTTTATACAGCTCGTCAATGGCTTTAACGTTTGCATCAAAAGCAAGGTATTGTTTTTCTATACCAAGGTTTTTAGGAGTGGCAGCTAAGATTACTGTAGATAAGTCTTTGCCTTGTTGCAAGAACTCAGGATTTCTGAGGGTGCGAAATGAATTTGATTGAATCATAATTTGGAATTTTATTTGATTGCAAATTATTTTTTTAGGCTGAACTGGCAAAAAAATTAATCAAAATGTTTTGTTAAAATTCAGCCAGTATTTCCGGCAAGCTAGCAGCAAGTGTTTTTTTGATGCCGGAAATTCCGGGAAGCTTTTTTTAGTTATGATTTCACAGCTGGAAATTCCGTGGTGGAAATACGAGTTGGTTTTTTGTTGCCGGAAATTCTGGCAAGGAAATCACGACTGTTTTTTTGGTATCAGAAATTCCGTGGCATAAATATGAGTTGTTGCTGCCTTGTCAGAATTTCCGTGGCGGTTTTTGGAGGTTGGAATAGAGAAAACTAGAATTAAAACAAGTCTTCCATCTTTCTGAAAATTCAAAAACTAACTGAAAGGTTTAAAACAATTTGTTTTGCAGCTAGTTTATCAAAATATTGATATCAATGGCATTGCTGCTATGTATTATTTGCAAAGCAATGAAGGAAGTTAGGAGGTGGTGGTGGAG
>Ga0114975_10001362_pt1 | contig 17457 bp, 19 predicted proteins | sample S_130626_EF_Meta_FD_87031 | JGI IMG/M metagenome (GOLD analysis project Ga0114975, IMG submission 87031) | Freshwater microbial communities from Lake Simoncouche, Canada to study carbon cycling - S_130626_EF_MetaG | ecosystem: Environmental > Aquatic > Freshwater > Lake | place: Lake...
AACAAAAACAAAAACAAAAACAAAAACAAAAACAAAAACAAAAACAAAAACAAAAACAAAAACAAAAACAAAAACAAATATAAACAAAATTGTATATTTGTATTTTTTTGTTTTTTTGTAATGAATATAAAACAATAACAATGGATATTATAATATATAGTTAAATGTCTATTCCTAAAATTTTACATCAAATTTGGATAGGTCCTAAACCTATGCCAAGTAAATTTATGGATACATTTCGAGATAAACACCCAGATTTTGAGTATATTCGATGGACGGAAGCAGAAATAGAAAAAAGAGGATTAAAACTTGAATGTAATACAGCAATTGGACGTATGTCAGAAATAAATGGAAAAGCAGATATTATTCGTTGGGAAATATTATATCAATATGGTGGTATTTTCCAAGATGCTGATTCAGTATGTTTGGAACCATTTGATGATATTTTTTTTGAAAAGAGAGCATTTGCTGGTTTTGAAAATGAAACTGCTCGTGCAGGACTAGTTGCTACAGGGACTATGGGATTTCCACCAAAACACCCACTTTGTCGAGCAGCGATTGATTGGATACTAACAAATGATACTTCTCCTGAAACTTGTGGTAAACGTGCTTGGTATACTGTGGGTCCCGGACTTTTGACAAAATTATTAGAAACAGGTAAATATCAGGATTTTAGTGTATTTCCTAGTTACAGTTTTATTCCTTATCATTTTACAGGATTAAAATATGAAGGTCATAAAAAAGTATATTGTTTTCAAGAATGGGGATCAACAAAACAAAATTATGAAATAATGAATCAACTTGATATTCCCGAAGATTTAAAAACACCCAAAGAATGGGTTTCTGTATTGGTATCCAGTTATAATACAAAATATATATATGTCAAAGAATGTTTAGAGTCAATTAAATTACAAACAGGACATTTTGGAATTGAATTAGTTTGGATAAATGATGGTTCAGATGATTTGAATTCAAGACTGTTAGAAAAAGAATTAGACGACTTTAAAAAAACAACACGTTTTACAAAATTGATATATGAAAAATACGACAAAAATCGTGGAATTGCGGCAGCCCTTTATGATGGAATTTATAAATGTTCAAATGAGTTGATTATCAGAATGGATTCTGATGATGTAATGTTTCCCAATCGTATTCAAAAACAATTAAATTTTATGCGTTCAAATTCAGATTGTGTTATGTGTGGAACCGATGTTCAAATGTTTAACGTAAATCCAAATAGTCCAAAAGATCGTACTTTATTGCAACGTACGAATCACCCCAATTTAATTACATGGGATATATTTCGTCGATATAAACCACATTGGTTTGCGAATCACCCTACACTTTGTTATAAAAAATCCGCAATTTTAGCTGTTGGAAATTATGATATTACTATAGGTTGTTGTTTAGAAGATTATGAAATTGAATTGCGAATATTGAAAAAATATGGCAAGATTTATAATATTCCTGAAGTTTTATTATATTATCGTATTCATAAAGAACAACTTACTTTTAATAACAACACATCTAATCCTGAAAATAAAGCAACACGTGATCGTGTAATTCATAATATTTTAGAAAATTAAGGAAATTTTTTTACACACAAATTAATATAATAAAATATAACAAAAATATTATATTAAAGATTGCTCGTACTCAGAGTTGAACTGAGCCACTGGACTTATAAGGACCATATGCGAACCGATACATTATACGAGCAATTGTGATGAGAACATCTCATACTACTAGTATGAGTTTTCTCTTTATATAGGTTATAAAATATCATTAAATTCTATATTTTTTAGTACGACGATATTTGTTTTGACCGTATTTACAATATTGCTTTTGTGAAAATCCACGAGGTTTTTTACAATCAATACTGCGTTTATATTTGATAGACCATTTACGACGTGTTAACATAGTATATTATGTAATAATATTATGTTAATCTTAAAAAATGTGATTTAATAGTATTATTTTTCTCTTCATATTGAATGGTTCTCAATTTTGATTCATATTGACGTCGCATTATTTCATTTTCTATTTTTTCTTTTTCTTCAACCATTTTACGTTCAGCTGTTAATTTTTCCATAGGTGTTAAATCTTGTAAGTCACGTTCTTGTGATAAATGATCAACTGATTTATATTTTGTTATTTTATCATAATCAGATTCGCCAACTGGAATAAGTATTTGATCTTTATGTACACGACGTAAATCATCATACTTTAATTTGCTAAATAAATCACTTGATACATATCCAGTTTGATCAAATGGGTTTTCATCTTCATCATAAAAATTTGTACCTCCAGCGCCTCTACTATAAAGGTTCTCAACACCTCGATATTGAATCATTTCATTCGATTTTTTTCTTAAATTTTCAAATTCTTGTGTCATATCTTTAGCTGTAATATTTTTATTTATATCATAAACAGATTCCTCTTTGTAAAACCAATCATTTTTACTAGAATCTGGTTTGGACGACATATTTTGTTCAAATAATTCATTAAATTTATTATTAAAATCTTTCGATTTTATTTTATCAATAACTTTATTCATACGTTTGTCTTCAGTAGTAGAATTTGATGGTTCATATTTAATTTCAGTATTAGGTACTTCGCGGGATTGTTTTGTTTTTTCTTCATAAAAACCAACAATAACAGAAAAAGCTTTTTTATAAAATAAAAAATATTCAGATGATAATTTAGATTTATCTGGGTGCATCCAGAGAACCTTTTTTTTAGCAATTTTTAAATCATTTATATTGAAATTTGATGTTAAATTAAATAACCCTAATAACTCTTCAAAAGAATAAGATTGAATATTTAAATTATGTTCGTTATCAAAATTCATTTATTTTATACAAATAAATTTTTTGAGTGAAAACAACATAAAAAATATATTATAATATATAACAATATGCCTCAATATGAAACAGAAATAAATAGTACTTATGAGTTTGCCGAAGAATTAAAAAATAACAATCCTGGTTTAATATTAGTAAAATTTGGCGCAACATGGTGTAAACCATGTAAAAAAGTTGATACACTTATCAAAGAAAGAATGTTACAAATGCCCGATACTTTTAGTTGTTTTATTATTGATATAGATGAATGTTTGGATGTTTACGCTTTTTTAAAAGCTAAACGTATGGTGAACGGAATTCCTAGTATTTTAGCATGGAAAAAAGGAAACCAAGGAATTATACCTGATGCAGTTGTCGCATCTTCAAATGAAAATGAAATCAATATATTTTTTGAAAATTGTTTAGAAATGGTTCAAAAGATTTGTAATGAGAGGCCGTAAAAAGAGCGTCATTACAAATTATCGACGATTTATTTTTCTATTTTTTTATTTTTCTATTTTTTATACTTTGTTTTTTACGATAAGTGTTTCGACGTTTTGTACGTTTTTTTCCACCATTTAGTTCTTTTTTTTCAGCGGCTGCTTTTTCAGCAGCTGCTTTTTCTTCGGCTGCTTTTTCTTCGGCTTCTTTTTCTTCGGCTTCTTTTTCTTCGGCTTCTTTTTCTTCGGCTTCTTTTTCTTCGGCTTCTTTTTCTTGAGCTTCTTTTTCTTGAGCTTCTTTTTCTTGAGCTTCTTTTTCTTGAGCTTCTTTTTCTTGAGCTTCTTTTTCTTGAGCTTCTTTTTCTTCGGCTGATTTTGATGGAGTTGATACAACAGGTCCTGTTTCAATAGGAATTGGCATCATACTAGGACCTGGAATCATACTTGTTGATTCTTCTTTTTTTGAAAAAATATTTTCAAAAATATTACTTTTTTTTTCAGACGCATTCGCAGATTCCATTACAGTAACATATCCTAATACCAACGTAGTTACAGCAATTAATCCATATAAAGTAGCAGGTTCACCATTAAATGTATAATTCCTAGGATCCATATCTGACCACATTTGTTGAAAAGAAGGCATTTTATAAAAATAATAATAATATATTATATTACAATAATATTATTTTTGAGAATTAGCAAAACCTATTACAGCACAAGCAATACGTTTACCAGCATTTCCATTTATTAAACTAGCAGGATTTATTCCTTTACCACAATCATCAGGATCTGCATGTATAATTAAACCACGCCCAATGATATTGGATTTTGTTCCAGTTAGTTTGATAATATTATCAGTAAATTTATATTTTGCGTTTCCTTGATTATCAGCATGTAAATTTCCTAAATCACCTACATGTCTATCTTTTGAATCAATTCCACCATGATTTTTATGATATGGATTGAAATGCATACACATACTTTCACAATTATCTGACATATCACCATATTCATGTACATGAAATCCATGAATTCCATTTTTTTTCAATCCATGAATATCAACATAAATTTCAATTTCATTTTTATTTGTTTTTTCTTGAAAAACGACACTTCCGTAAACTTTCGATCCAGTTTTTTTCTCGAATACAGCAATAGCTTTCATAAAATATATATAATATATTTTATAAAAATAAAAAATTAATACAATGAAAATGCGGGTGAATTTAGATATTTATGCGTGTTCTTAGTTGGAACTACACTTCCTTGACTACGTGTGCGTTGAATAGCTCTTCTTTGATCATTTCTATCATTTTGACTACCAAAAGATTGTGGTGTATAAGTTGGATTAATACTTTGACCAATAGCACGATTACGACGATTTGCTATAATTTGAGAAGCATCATGATTACCACCAATCCATCGTTTTTGTAAAGTTGTATTTGGACCAGTAATAATAACTTGATTATTATTCAATCCATGAGCCTGTCTTTGAATTGTTTTATTAGTAATTACATTATTATATGCGACTGGGGCATTTATGCGACTAAATAAATACCTTCCAAGAGAAAAAGACGAAGCATTATCACTCGTTAATTCTTTCATTGGCATTGCATGAACAAATGATAAAATACCATTATTTAATTCTTTTTTAATAGGAGGACCTAATGAAGCATTTGACATATATTATGATATATTATTATATATCATAGATAAAAAATTCTATGAAATCGAAATCTACAAGTCCTTTAAATAAAGATTTTTTACACATAAACATTGGTGATTTCTCGAAATATTTTGGATTATTTTGGATAATTTTTATTTTTTCTTCTTGTGAAGTATTACAAGATTCTAATTTTTGCAATAATGTCATTTTATAATTATTTTCATTTATTTTATTTAATTCAATAATATTATTTTCCCAATTACTGCGACAATCGTAACCGTCCCAAGGTTTAGAATAATAATTTATATTATTTTCATTTGGTTTGAAAAATAAAAAATCTTTTTTTTTTGGAATTTCAGAATTATTTTTTTCATCAGAAACATTATTATCAAGAAGTAAATATTTTTTTGTATTTTTTGACAAAAAATTCATATAATTATTATTGTAATAACTAGAAAAAATAAAATTTAAAACAAAAAATACATTAACATACATGATATACAATATATACAATATTTTTATGTTATTTTATTTGTTGTTTTTTTGATTATTTACAAGTTTTTACAAGTTTTTACAAGTTTTTCATTTTTTCTTCTTTTTCAATGCTTCCCATAAAGTTGATTTATCCTGCTGTTCCGTTTTCCTTTTTTTCGTTTCTTCTAAAAGATTTGCTAATTCGTTTTTAAGATCATTTTGACATTTTTTCAAATATTTATTTCCATTTGTCAATTCTTCTTGAACTACTTTTCTTCTTTGTTTTGCTTCACGTAAAGAAGCTTCTAACTTACGAACAATATCATTTTGGTACTGCATTTGTGTATAATAAATATTACTATACGATCTGATTTTTTTAGCAATACGTTTTAATGACTCACGTCTTGTTTTTATTTGTTGCTTTATTGTTGGATCAATTGGCTTGCGACAACATGGACAAGGAAATACATATTCTTCTATTTCTTCACCAGAAGGAAGAGTGGTTGTCTCTAACACTTCTTTTATCTTTTCAATACAACCCTCATGAAAACGGTGATTACAGCAAGTTGTAAATATTTTCTTATTCCTGAAATTCAATTTCTCAATACAAATCGGGCAAACTTCAATATGATCTTCTGTTGACATCTTGTTGCATATACTGGTTCAATGATAATTATATCATATTATTCTAATTATCATTTTTAAATCAATTTTTTAAATTTTTAGTGAATAATTGTGTTTGAAATTTTTTCTGTGACATTATGATGACTAGGTGAGTATGGATACATATTAAATTTTGAATTTCTCTCATACCATTTTTCTTTCACTGATTGAAGTAATGTACATTTATGAATACGTTCATATTGTTCAGGTGAATCATAAAAAAGTGTAATTGGTGTTTTAGTAGGAACAGAAACATTACGAACTTTGAAATAAAATAATTCGTCAGAAGAACCAATACGATGTTGTGTACGTTCACCAGTCACTGAATTGCGAATTCTACTACCAATATTTACTCCACTATTATAATATTCAATACGTACTTTTTTATTATCATTTTTTATATAATGACAACAATAATCTTTGTCAGCGCGTTTTGCATCATCTATAGCTTTCTTATTATTGTTCTTAATAGAATTTGTTTTAGTTCCCATAGTATAACATGTATCATCGCTAATAATTGAAGTATTATCATCTACATTTGGGTGAAAAGAATCCTCGTAATACATTATTGTGATGTTTATCGCCTTTCAAATACTAATATATTATTGGTTATTATTTAATTACAAAAAGTCTTTATATTCATTACAAAAATTCATTACAAAAATATAAATTCGTCTTTGATATACTTTTTTTGTAAAATTATAATATAAACTATGAGTTATAAAAAAGAAGAAAACAGTAATAAAAACATGGGTGTAATATCAACTATTAAAGAAAAAGGTATGGGTGTAATAGGTATGGGTGTGGGTGTAATAGCAACTATTAATATTTATATTAATTTTTTTTTCGATTTTGCTCTTAAAATGAATCCACAACCAAAAGATAATATCATTGGATATTCTCGCAAAATAGCATTGGTAATAATTGTTATCATTTTAGGACTCATAATTATATTACCTACTATTATTATTTATAATATTAATTATATGTCTCCACATGAAGATAAAACATCGAATTATATAAAAATTTCAAATTTTCAAAATAAATATATCATGGTAACATCTATTATTTGGATAATAATGTTTTGTATGATTATATTTATTTTGAAAATTAAACCAATATAATTTTCACCATTACGTTTTGTGGCTGATTTATATTATACAAAAAGTATATAAATTTTACTTTATAACTACTACAAGATGTACAATAGTAAAATATTATTTCATAATGATAAAAATATTTTTTTACAAATACCAAATTTTCCAATGCCTCCTATAGAATCAAATCAATATGAATATGGTATTTTCAAATTAATTATTGAAGAAAATCAATCTTTACCCATTATTCGTATTAAAGTAAAAAATGGGTTTTTATATGATTCATTATATAGAAAAGAATGGTGCGATGAATATATTTTATACAATTTATCTATAAATAATGAAATTATTTTTTATATTGTATGTGATAACAAAGCAATTTACGATATAGAAATAGAACTTGATTGTGATATTGAAAACATAAATACAACAATATATTCATGTCCACCATTAATTGATGTAAATACGAATTTAATAGAAATAAATGATTTATCATCATATTTTGATAATAATACAGTTGAAGATTTGTAATGAGACGCAATAAAAAGACGTTATTAGAAATGTTCTACAGTTTAATATTTTTATTTTGTGTAATATATATTTATTCAAAAACAACTATATAAAAATAGTAATCACATTATATAATATTTGTATTTCATGTCAGAAATTTTAGAGATGCCTGAAAACTTTCAATCAACAATTATGGATTTTGCCAACGATTTAAGTAATACTTTTCCAGAATATTCAGATTTATGGAAACAATGGAAAGACCCAAATACAGATATTTATGAATATAGAGCTTTATTTAAATATTGTTTGACCGTATATCCAGAACGATTTTTCGATTTATTATATCAAAATGATGACATGTTCAAACCAGAAAGTACTATAAATGTAATGTTTTTACCAAATATTGATTTTAAAATATTATATAATTGTGAAGGTGTAACAGAAAATACACAAAAATCAATATGGAAATACTTACAACTTATTATGTTTACTTTAGTTGGTTCAATTAAAAATAAAAAAAATTTTGGTGAGTCAATGAATATGTTTGAGGGAATTGATGAGAATGAACTTCAAGAAAAAATGAAAGAAACTATTGAAGGAATTAGTAGTTTCTTTGAAAATAATTTCAATACGCCACAATCAAATGATGAAGAAACTTCTAATAATGAACCTGCTACAAATAACGAAGAAAAAACAGAATTTAATTTTGATAAAACAACAGGTATGCCTAATTTAGAAAATTTACATGATCATTTGAAAGGTTTATTTGATGGAAAAATTGGTCGTCTAGCAAAGAATATTGCTGAAGAAATTTCAGGTGATTTTGAAAGTATTCTAGGTGATGACTACAAAGATATAACTAGTACAAAAGATATTCTTCAAAAAATGTTGAAGAATCCACATAAAATGATGGAATTGATCAAAAAAGTAGGTGATAAAATTAAAACAAAAATGGATTCAGGTGAAATTTCAAAAGATGATATCATGCGTGAAGCAAGCGATTTATTACAACGTATGAAAGGTAATGGTGGTGAAGGTGATGATCAATTAAAAGAGATGTTAAAAACAATGGCACGGACGATGGGCGGAAAAGGCGCAAAAGTTGATGTGAATGCATTAGAACGTATGGTAAAACAAAATGAATTAAAAGAACGTATGAAATCGCGTTTGAATAAAAAAAAGGCTGCAGCAAGTGCAAATTATGTTTTAGAAGAAAAAAATCCAAATAATTACAGTTTCAAATTACCCGAAGAAGGAGAACAACAAAAAAGTTTGACACAACCAAAATTTACAGATGAAGAATTGATCGCAGAATTTGAAAAATCTAAAAATGAAAAATCTAAAAATGAAAAATCTAAAGACGAAATTTCCAAAAAGAAAAAAAAAACTAAGAAATAATATATATTTTTATTATAAGTAAATATGAATCTATTAAAATATATAAATATTCCTGTTTTTATTATTAGTTTAGCATTAGGTATATTTTCAGTTTATATAACTACTTCTTTAAATAGAACAATTATTGTATATCCTACTCATGAAAATGCCAATTTATTACAATATCGTGACGCAACTCAAAATTGTTTTTCTATTGTTGAAAATGAATTAACTTGTCCTTCTGATACTAATAAAATATCAAAAATACCAGCACAATCATAAATAAAAGATAAATAAAAGATAAAATAAAAACTCTAATATATATAATAATATAATATGAATTTTAAACGTTTATTAAATACCGAGTTTGGAAGAATTATTATTTCAGTATTGCTCGGTTTGGGTATTGCTACTATGTTTAGAAAAGTTTGTAAAGATAAAAATTGTATGGTTTTTAGTGGACCAATCATAAGTGAATTAGACGATAAAATTTACAAATATGGTGATAAATGTTACACGTATAATATTGTTCCTGATAAATGTAATACATCAAAACAAATTATTGATATAAAAACACCTGATAATGATGATAATGAACAACAAACAAATATCGCAAAAATACTACCTTTAGTTGGTAGCACAAATTTTGCTCCTGCGCCAGCACCATCATCTATTTTTACAATGTTTAGTAATATTTAGAACAACGTTGTTAAAGTATTCCATTTCAAATATTATTCACTATAATATTGAATTCTCAACTGATATTATATTTTTATTCTACAATAAATTGCGTTTTAGAAGAAACATTATCATATAATTCATATAGTATATGGCAGAAAATACTACACGAATTGACGATTTACCCGCAAATATTAGCATGAAAATGTCTAATGATATGGGAATGCCTGTTAAAAAAAATGATTTTATGGCAAATTCAACAACATATTCGCCTATAAATATACAACCAAATCCTTATGGAAATTCTGTACAACCAACTACAAATAATAGACCTATTCCAGAATTTACAAATCAAATACAAATGCCTACAAATATGATGACTGGTATGATTGGATCAGATAAAAGTTTTTTTTCAAATGAAACAACTGAATTATTACAACAAATGCCTTCTGTACGTTTACCTTCACGTGATATACCTATGGATAAAACATATTATCAACAAGATGAAGAAATTACACCAAACTATATACCTAAACCAAAACTTACAGGTGATTATGTACGTGAATATGAAGAAGCTTCTGAAAAAAAATTACAAAAACATGAAAAAAACAAAAAAACAATTGAAAAAATAGATTATACATTAACAGATATTCAAACACCAATATTAATTAGTCTTTTATATTTTATTTTTCAATTACCTATTTTACATACATTAATGTATAAATATTTAACAATTTTACCTATTTTTCATAGTGATGGAAATTTGAATTTTTATGGAATACTTTTTAAAAGTATTCTTTTTGGAATTTTATTTTGGGGATTTCAAAATATTATCAACTTTACAATGACGTTTTAATTTAAAAAAAAACGTTGTCTTATTTTTTTAGTTTTTGACTTAAAATTTGATTTAAAATTTGATTTAGTTTTTGATTTTGATTTTGATTTTGATTTTGATTTTGATTTTGATTTTGATTTTGATTTGACTTTGAAATTAGAATTAGAATTAGAATTAGAATTAGAATTAGAATTAGAATTAGAATTAGAATTAGAATTAGAATTAGAATTTTCTTCTTTTCTTGATATTTTAGAAGCAGGACTATATTTCAAAAACCATTCTTCGTATTCTTTTGTATTTTTTTTATCTTTTAATTCTTTATATTTTTCCATTTTTTCTCCTCGTATTGATTCAAGTGTCGGTTGTTTCCCATAACAATCAATACTAAAACGTTTTAAAAGTCCTTTTTGTTCTAATCGATTCTCTTGTTCTACTTCAAATAAAAACATAGCCATACAAAGAATACGGTCTTTAAAATAATAATTACGTTTTGTATAATAAAAAGCAAAATAAAAACTCAACATAGTGTCTATTGTGGCGATTTTTATTTCATCTTTATTTAAATGTATTAAATTATAACTATGACAAGCAATTGGTTTGTAAATAAATGCGATTGTATCATTACCAACAATAATTTCAATATGATCTGGAACAAGTTCTCCAATACCAGAATGCATAACTGATCTTATTTTTTTAAACCCCGCATCTTCTAATCTTTCTTTTACTATAACTGCACATGTTTCAAAATCTTCTGATATAACATCAAAGTCTGGTATTTTTGTTGTCAATCGTTTTCGTTGTTCATCGGGCATATATTTAGCATAAAGAGATATAGCGTAACCACCAAAAAAAACGACTCCTTGATCAATAAACGTATCACGCACAGTATAATAAATTTTTTCAGATTCTTCTTCATTCGAATCTAATTTACGTTGAAATTCCACATTTCCACAATCAATATTTTGATTCAATGGATAATATTCATTTAATAATGTAATGCGTTTCAAAATTTTTTCCCATCTTGAAACATCACCAGATGGACGAGATAATTCTAAAAACATATTCATACGTAAAAAATTAGGTGGCGAATACAAGATACCTGAAACACGTATTGCGTCTTTTGACATAACATCAAAAATTTCTGAATGAAGAAATGTAATATCTGCTATAGGAATAAAATTTACAAAAACTTTGAATGTACCATAATGAACACCTGATTTTGCTTCAACATCTTTATAACCTTCATTATAATAAATATCAGCTAATTCTTTTGCGTCATCTAATGCATTTTTCGAATAAAAATCATAATCAGGAATTTCAATGTCACGATTGTAAAATTGAGCAAATTTCGGTAAAATATTATTTATTGCTGTACCACCATAACAAATACATTTTTTTTTACGCAAAAAATTTTCTAATATTACTATTATACGTTTAATATCTTCAGAATTTGATATTTTTTGTTGCTGAATTTTTTCAGTTTCATCAACAGCATGACGCAAAATAGCTAATTCACAATCTTGAAATGTCATTTTATTATCACATAATTCTGAATTATATTTATTTTTCATAAATAATTTCTATAATATATATAGTTATTATTTCTTATACATCTGGTAATAAAATAGGTAATGGACCATCGTTAGAAATAGAAGATGAAATCGATGGTGTTGACATTAATTTGATATTTGCATTATTATTTACATTAGACGGATAAATAGTTGTATCAATATATTTTATCATATCTGACAAAGGAACAATTGCTGCACCAAAATTAGAAAATATAGATTCATAGCCACCTAAATTAGTATCTACTATATAAAATGGATATGCCATAAATTGTACACCATAATTGATTGGTATATTGTAATATGGTGGATTGCTTACCATTCCAAAAATATTTGTTATCAAATCTGGTGTAACCATTTTCAAATTTTTTACATCTGTATTTATACCATCATCCATAATATTTGGTGTAGAATACATTTGAGAAGTCATATTTGAATAACTATATTTCCTTATTGTATCACCACCACTTTCCATATTAACATAATTTTTCAAATTATAACATGATGCTGACTTTTTATTTGAATCAAAACAATTCGGATTTGTAATAGTAGCATAATTTGGTGCAAAAGAACGATCTATAATAATGATAATTTTACCTATAATATTTTTCAATATGGTATTACCGTCAACTTTTATGATATTACCATTGGAATCTGAATATAGTAATGGTTTTATAGTAGTATGAATATTTTGAGCAATTCTTGAATAAATATCATCACTCGTTGATTTGATTCTTAAATGTACAAAAAGTGGATCCATTGGATTAGGTGAAGGAGCAATAAAACCATAGATACCAATAGTAGTTAATACTTCATGAAGTAATATAGAATTTTGTGTATTCAAAGAAGAAAATGTAGTATCTGTAGAATATGCAACATATGGAGAACCATCTAATGAATAAACTTCAAAATCCAAGAACCTACAACCTCTTGATAAAACATATTTTATCATATCTGTATTAATATAATTACCCGTTAACGCAGAATTATATGATGATTTAATACAATATTGTGATAGTTTCAATGATTTATTTACAACATTTGCTACTGAAATTGAATTATTATGTATTTCAAGAGAACCTAATTCGGCGGATTCTGATAACATCCCTTCTTTGTATGTAATAGATTTTTGTATATCTCTTTTTTTTATAACCAAATTTACTATTATTATTATACAAGAGATAATCAATAAAACAATTATTATTTTTTTGATTAATGACATCATTATTAATTAATATAAATATATAATTTATAATATAAAATAACTGAATATTATAAATGCCAGGAGGTTTACTAAATATCATATCAGAAGGTAATAATAATGTATTTCTTACTGGTAATCCTACAAAAACATTTTTTAATGTGACTTATTCAAAATATACAAATTTTGGATTACAAAAATTTCGTATTGATTATGAAGGTTCTCGTGATTTAAGAACAACAACTCCTTCTGTTTTTAAATTTAAAATTAAACGATATGCTGAATTACTTATGGACACATATTTAGTAATAACATTACCTGATATATGGAGCCCATTTTGGCCACCCTGTCCGCAAAATGGAAATGTTTGGTCTACATACGATTTTCGTTGGATTTCTGATATTGGAACACATATTATTCAAGAAATTAGTATTATTTGTGGATCCCTTACATTACAAAAATATACTGGTGATTATTTGGCTGCTATGGTTGATCGTGATTTTTCTTCAGAAAAAAAAAAACTTTTTAATGAAATGACAGGAAATATATATGAAATAAACAACCCATCTATGGCATTTAATCGAAAAAATTGTTATCCGTCCAGTTTTTTTTCAGAATCAAATACAGGTGCAGAACCTTCTATTCGTGGAAGACAATTGTTTATACCAATAAATACATGGTTTTCATTAGATAGTCGATGTGCATTTCCATTAGTTTCATTACAATATAATGAATTAGAAATACAAATAACACTAGCCCCTATTCAAGAATTATTCCAAATACGTGATATTTTTGATATTGCGAATGATTTCCCATATATTCAACCAGATTTTAATAGACAAGAACTTCAAATGTATCGTTTTTTACAAACACCACCCTCATTATTTTTAGATCCACAATATTATTCAAATCAAACAAATACATGGAATGCCGACGTCCATTTAATGTGTACTTATTGCTTTTTATCAGAACAAGAAAAAACGTTGTTTGCGTCAAAAGATCAAATTTATTTAATTAAAGACGTTTTTCGTTATAGTTTTGAAAATGTTACAGGAACAAAACGATTAAAATTAACATCAAATGGTATGATAACAAATTGGATGTGGTACTTACAAAGAAATGATGTAAATTTACGTAATGAATGGAGTAATTATACAAATTGGCCATATGATACATTACCGTCTAATGTAAATCCAGCACCAAGAACATACCCTGAACAATTCGCAATAGATGCATCTAATTCTGGTTTTTTCTTTGGACCACAACTTAACCCAAACAATTTTAGTACTGGATTATTTTATAGTGGTGATTATACTAGAGATAATCAAAAAGAGATTATGATAACAGCTGCTATTTTATTTAATGGTGAATATCGCGAAAATACATTGACAAGTGGGATTTTCAATTATATTGAAAAATATGTACGAACACAAGGATCCGCAAAAAATGGATTATATTGTTATAATTTCTGTTTAAATACAAATCCTTTTGAATATCAACCGTCTGGTGCAATCAATATGAGTAAGTTTAAGACAATTGAATTAGAAATCACAACATATGTTCCAACAATATCAATCAATTCAGAATTTAATGTTATTTGTGATAATTTTGGCAATCCAATTGGAATAAATAAACAAAATTGGAGATTATTTGATTATAATTATAATTTAATTTTACATGAAGAAAGATATAATGTTCTTTCTATTATTAATGGTAATTGTGGATTATTATATGCTAGATAATTGGTTCAATAGAATAAATATCATATATTTTTATATAATATATAATATTATGGAAATGGAATCAGAAACCATATGGAAAAAAAAATGTGATTCAACCACATTTTTAAATAAAAAAAAAAATAAAATGATTCGTAATATTACAAATCCAATTGATTTTATCGAATTAGAAAACAAAAATGATGATAAAAGACAAAACATTGAAATTTTTGAAATTAAACAAAAAATAGAAAATATAAATAATAATAATAAAAATTTTCATCCATCACCAATTTTAGATTCTATAAATAATTATTTTTATTTATCCAATATTAAAGAAGGTTTGACATCAAATAATAATGACAGTAATGGTTTTAATTATGATATTAGTAATAATTCTATTTCATTTAAAGGAGACGGTTTTAATATTGGTTTGAATACCGATAGCGGTATTAACAATTTAAAAATTCCTACTTATACAATAATAGATGCAATCGATTGGATTACAGGAAACGATTTTGCCGATGATGAATTAAAAACTGATTTATCAAATAATCAAGCCGGGTTTTTTGGTTCAAAAAAAAAAAGCACTTGTTTAGCTGGAAAAACAATAAATAGTCCAACTACAAATAGTCCAACTACAAATAGTGTAACTACAAATAGTGTAACTACAAATAGTGTAACTACAAATAGTGTAACTACAAATAGTCCAACTACAAAAAGTATTGTAGATTCACCATTTTATCAATTACTAATAGAATATTTAAAAATCATAGCATTTCCTATTACTCATTTTACTTTTTTTATAAAAAAAATGGGAATTTTGTATTGTAATATTTTAGGTAGTATATCTAATACAAAAATTTCAGATGATGAAAAAAAATTGGTTATATCAAAAATATCTTCAATTTTAAGTGTTTTAATAAGTATTATAATTACTTATAATTGGTTTTTTCTTATGTTTTACAAAAGCGATGGTATTAAAATTAGAACGTTTGAAATTAGCAGAGAACGTTTGAAAATGATGAGCAATACTCTTCATTTTATGTTTGAATTTGTTATCTATCCATTGATTTTATTAGATCATTTAATATTGAAAACTATACCATGGCTTTTGAAAAAAGTGTTTGTAAGTTATGATTTAATTTTTTTAGTAATGTATATTTCTATTTATAAAATTACTCGTACTTGGGGTCCTTGTATATTTGATCTTTTTTATGATTCATTGAAATTATTAGTAAATTACGGTTCTTTTCATCCTTGGGATAAAGAACTAGAACATACATACAATAATAATGAAAAATATTCTATTACATTAAAAACGTATTGGGTTTTTCATATATTAATTTTTTGCGGACAAGTACCATCAATTATACCAAGTTTTTTTACAAAAATAAATCAACCTGAAATATCAATAGACGAACAACAAAAAATAATAAAAAGAATTATGCCAAATACATATCATACGTTAAGTTCAAATGATGGTTTTAAAGGTGGTAATCCAGAACCATCAAACTCGTACTATCCAGAACCATCAAACTCGTACTATCCACAACCATCAAACTCGTACTATCCAGAACCATCAAACTCGTACTATCCAGAACCATCAAACTCGTACTATCCAGAACCATCAAACTCGTACTATCCAGAACCATCAAACTCGTACTATCCAGAACCATCAAACTCGTACTATCCACAACCCCAAATATCAAACGCGTCAAAAGCATTTTCTTATGGAAAAAGTTTAACGACTACCGCAGCGTCGGTAATAGCTTCTACTTCATGGAGCTTTATTGTTAATTTAATTCGATTTTTTATTTCTCAATATTTTGTTACTATTACTGGTATATTAGTATCATTGTATTTAATTATATATTCTTTATTTGGAATTTCTGTTTTTTCATATTTAGGATTATTCAAAACTATTAATTTAATTAATTTATTTATCAATGAAAATAGTAATGGAATTAAAAATAATATTTCATCAAATTGTGAACTAGATAATTGGAGTTATTTACAAAAGATATTATCAATTATTTTTCATAAAATAATAAAGCTAATATTTAATTTTTTATTTATAGGATTTATCATTATTATTTTAATATTTTCATCTATTGATTATTATCATAAAATTGGATCTTTATATGTTAAAACAAATCTTGTATTAACAAACATATTAATTATAATTATTATAATTATTGTTTATTTTCTCTATCATTATGAATCACCTGAAATAAAAAATATATATCGTCCAAATAATGATATTTTACCAGAAACACCCATACCAAGTGCACCACCCATACCAAGTGCACCACCCATACCAAGTGCACCACCTTTACCAAGTGCACCACCTTTACCAAGTGCACCACCTTTACCAAGTGCACCACCCA
>Ga0114975_10001367_pt1 | contig 17413 bp, 25 predicted proteins | sample S_130626_EF_Meta_FD_87031 | JGI IMG/M metagenome (GOLD analysis project Ga0114975, IMG submission 87031) | Freshwater microbial communities from Lake Simoncouche, Canada to study carbon cycling - S_130626_EF_MetaG | ecosystem: Environmental > Aquatic > Freshwater > Lake | place: Lake...
ACAACTGCTTTCGAATATTAGCACGCTTCACTGGAGGCTTAGTTGTGCGAACAGAACGCGTCAAAGTTCCTGCTCCAGTTCCTTCCAGAGAAAACTTATCTACTTCATTAGTACGCATAAATTCTAGAATTTTCTTGGAAAGTCGGACCTTCTGTTCATTAAGTTTCTTAATTTCACCACGAAGACGACGCTCTTCGTCGTCAAACCCAATCCAAGTCTTTATCGTTTCGCGGATCTCGTTCGTCTCCATTTATGGACTCTACGTCGTCTCGTTGAAAATCGTTTTGCACCCGTAGTTGCTGGAGCTTCAACCGGAGGTGAAACCGGAGCCGGTTCCTTTCGTGCATCCATATTTGGAATGAAATCTTCAACTGTTTCAGCAACACCATCTCCCAAAAACATTCCAGTTGTGCCAACGATAGTGTCTTTGTGTTCGAATATTTTACGACCAAATTTGCCCAAAGATCCGGCTGCCTTGTATAAAGTTGGTCCAATAAACGGAATAGCAAGAAATACCACTAAGAAAGCTTCGCCCAACTCGTCTTCTAGCAGATGAGTTATGGCAACAAACGCGACAGCGATTGCAGCGGGAAGAGCCACTGCAACTGCACCTGCAGGTCCGCCTATATCCGTAGCAACATCGTTCGCACCTACAATCAACGTTTTAGTGGCTTGAAGTACTGCTTCTTTGGCTATATCGACAAACTCACCAACACCAGGCATCTCTTGAACTCGTTTCAGAATCGTGATGTAGTAGTAGGCGCTGTCTGCTGCAGTAGTTATTGGACTAGGCAGAAATCCTTGAATAAATGTAATCATACCTCGGATCGCGCGATCCAGAACTAAAGCCTCGTCGCCAGCTCCCCCCGACTGCTTCATCAACGAAAAAACAGACTTCGCTGTCTTGCGATTGAACACGGGCCGGGTCTTCTTTGCGTCATAATAGGCAATCGTTTCTATATCTTTTTGAGAACGAATCCGCTGAGACTTGATGTATTTATAAAGGCTTAGGACCTTAACTATCTTATTGGCATTACGCTCGCCCATGCGAACCTTAAGATACTTAAAAAGCTTTTTGTCATCTGCATTATTCAAAGGGCTCTCTGCAATCCAAACCATTATATCTAGTCACTAAAATTTCCATTTCTTGCCACACTCCAAACAATTAACGAAGGTTGTCATGGGTTCGTCTGCAGATCGTGTCTGAAGCTGGTAGTAATCGCATTTAGTCTTCCGCTTACAGCCCGAGCACCACATAAAGATAGACGCATTCTTCTGGGTCGAATAAAGCTTCTTTTCGGATTCAATAATTTTCTCAATCGATTCTTTCCAGCGCGAAGGACACAAATCAATCGGAGACATTTCTGCAACATTATTAAGATTGAGCTCACCAGAATTAATTTTATCTAGAATGTGTTGATTATTCTTAACGTAACTGTCCGAACCCTTCAAGTTCTCATAGAGAGAAACCGCACGATTGCGATACATATTCCAAAATGTCCTGTTAGACCAGTCAACTTCATAACTATCCTTTTTCGCTAGTTCAACTACATGTTTGAGAATACTCAGTTCAAAGTCGGTTGCCATTTCACGAGACTTGAACAACAACGCAAAGTTATCAACCACCTTCTCACGAATCGCGCAATCAATAAACACATCGCGTTGTTGAACTTGCTTTACAGCTCGAACCGGCGCTGATCGTTGAACGGGAATATCTTCCTCTGCCTCTTCGAATACAACTTCCTCCTCCACTGGCGCATCTTCCTCTTCTTCGTTATCGACAGCATCGTTATCATCCTCATCAACTGCAAACGTCCATTCTTGGTATAGTTTTTCGTACTCATGTGTTCTAATTGAACTATATGACGATATTGCAGGAATGTATGAGTCATCGTCGTCATTTTCGGTAACTAGAATCAAGATTTGACTGCTGTATACTTCCTCGTCAAAAGGTGCAGGTAGCATGTGAGAATTTACATTATCTTCATCTTCAGAAGAGGAAGCAAAGATATTTAGCATACGCGTGTCCTTGGTTGGATCTTGGAGTTTACCTTGAAACTGAATTGAATTGTTCTTGTACTTCTTTCGTATCCACTCGAGAACATCTTTAGTCTTTGCTGGGATCTGGAACTCCGTAATGGCGCCATTCAACGCAATAGACAAGGCATACGACATTCTTATACAATTCACATCTGTGAGGTTGTAAGTTCGTTTTTCGGGAAAACGAATTTACTTTTTGTATGGATATGATTACAACACAGAATGGCGTCTCAGTATGTTCCTCCGCACCTGCGTAATCGCATCACTAAGGCCGAGGAGATTAATCTAAAGCCCGAAAGCTTTCCTGCATTGAGCGGATCGGCGCCAGTTCGCACTAATGCAGGGACATGGACTAGACCCAAGTCGTTTGCATTGCTTGCGCGCGAGTGGAACGAAAAGGCCGACGAGGAAAAGCAACAGCGAGAGATGAATGAACTCAGCGAACAGTCCAGGATTCAGCGCCAGAATCTCGAGAAGCGCTCTCACTTTGTTTATCGTGAAGAACGACAGGCATATGATGGGTTTGTCTATGATTCTTACGAAGAACCAGAGGCACTACCAAAGGACGATTGGAAAGATGTCAGCCACAAGAAGCTAAGGCCTGAGCTGACACTAGAAGAGAAGATGGAAAAGGAAGCTAGGTTAGAGGCAGAAGAAGCTGCTAAGGATGATAAACACGACGATAGTGTTTGGAAGACAGAAGAGTGGGATTACCGTGATCGCAGGACTTATACTTGATCTCGAACAAACCAACTGCGTAGCCATGGCCCAAATGTCTGCACATACATTAAATATTCACGACCATGTCTTTGACCTAGTATCCAGCCATAGTATATCGCATAACCTGTAAAAACCAAATAAAAAATTGAAACAATTAAATCCTGGAAGGACATTCCTTCTTTTTTTGTCGGGGGTGTCTGAGAAGTACTAGGAGGCGGCGAATTATTCCCTTTCGGTGCAGGAGGAATTATAACAGGCATCGCGGTAGAAGGTGCTGGAATCGGGCCCTCTTTGATTGCAGCTGGGCTAGTTGATGGAATAATACTTGTTCCTTCCGGAGCACTCATTTAGTATTATATTTTATAATCTTATTTGAATGATAAAGAATGGCACTTAGTAAAGCATATGCTGCAGTGTACAGCAGTTTTTTGTTCTTTGCAGTCATGATTATAGCATTGCTGTTTGGGGGAGGCGGTGCATTCGCTATTCTACAGGGAGGTCTGTGGACAACACTGCGTTGGATTATCAGTATGATCCCATATGCACTACTAGCGTGGGGCTTTGTGATGTCATTAATGACACTTGATTATGCTTACCTAATTCCTTCAACAATAGGCGCAAGTTCATTAATAACTTGTATGATTTCGGCGTTTGTCTTCGGCAAGTTCTTACCTATGTTCGTAGTGTCGAGTGCTGCAATCCTGACATACTACACATACGACTACACTGTTCAGAACGCCAAGGAGAACCCAATGAAAAATGTTTCGGCCGTAGTGTCGTCAATTCTGATACTGCTTGCACAGGTATTATGTACCAAGGCCTCGCCGCCTGGAACGTATCTGTTCACTAGCTCTCTCTATAACGATGGACTTGCCGCGCTGTTTGGATTTTCTCTGGGACTATCCGGTTGGATATCAACTTCAGCATCTAGCCCCGAATTACTCCCTTATACCGGAAATCGCAATAAGGCAACTTCAGTGAATCCCGGCAGTAATGTTATCGCAGCACCCGTCGTAACCCCAGAGCAGACCGAGTTAACCCAGGTTAACAAAGACTTAGAATATCTTCGCAGTGTTGGTATCACTGACCCTAATAGCAATGAAACTCTGAAACGATTAACCGAGCGAAAGAAAGAACTAGAATCTAAGACGCACAGCAATGTAGTTCCTGCGCCTACACGCTAGAAAGTGACTTTCTAATAATACGATAATACCCCATCATAGTTGTTCCTGAGTGTCTCTCCGTAGAAGTTGGCGAAACTACCACAATAGTAGGAACACTGGTCACATTAAACTGTCCGGCATAATTCTCAGGATCGCTATGAGTATTAACAGAAACCCAGCGAATATTTGAAAACTCTTCCTTCAAATCTTCGATTGCAGGCTTAATTACCTTACACGGAGCACAAGTAGGCGACCAGAAATGATATGCCGTTACACTCATTTTATATTAATCCGTGTGTGTCGTGGTTAAATGATTACCAGCGATCAATCGATATTCGTTCGTTCTATGTAGCTTCTGTTTTGTGACTTCGTATCCGTTTTTCTTCATAGACTTAGTATAGGCAGAAATTATAGAAGTGCGCAGTATAACAGGATCCAGCTCCTTCAAATTTGCAATACACCAGTTATAAAGCTGAGTTTCTGAGACTGGCGGACCCATTATCTGAAGAGGACCGTTCACTTCAACTTTAGCAACAGGAACCGCTTCTTCAGGATTCAACACTTTTGAAACCATTCTGTCGACTATATGATTATTTTTACTCATTTCGTCATCGCCACCGGTATGAGCGCGAACATATGTAAACGTGTGCGATTCAAAGCAAAGAAGTCGTCCCGAAATATCCTCAATTAGATCGCGATTCAACACTGCAGTTCCCGATGATGTCTTCCAGCCCTTTGCAATCCATCCTGGAAGCCATTTGGTTATACAATTTTTGGAGTATTCTGAATCAGTAAATACATGAAGATTCACATCGGCTGCAGGAAACGATGCCTGCGCTTTCTTGATACCCTCTAAAATACCCAATAATTCTCCTCGATTGTTTGTTTGCGGTTGGTCGTCTGGAACTCTAGATGCAAATGATAGCTCTTTGTGTTCGGGAAAATAGTACCCGTAAGACGCTCGTGCATTCTGTTTTCCATTATGTGTGCAACCGCCGTCCGTATAAACTTCGAGCTTCATAGTGTTTTATATTTGACAGCGTGAAGATAGGTTGGAATTCGTTTTATGATGCATCGACTCTGAATGGCAGCTTGAAGTCCGGTAGGGTCTTCTATGTGGAACCACACTCTGCATCGAAACGATCGCTGTTCAAGCAGACGACGAAGCACTTGCTGACAAGAAAAAGTCAAAAATTCAGCATGAAGAATCAAAAGAACTCTAAAGCGTGTTTTCTTAGACGGCATTCGACTCATCCACGATTCAATCCAGGGAGCAAATGTTTCAACTGAATGATTCATTGAAGCATCAAATACTTCATATTCGCAATCTTTATTTTTTTGCTTGTATTCCGACCATATCTTCAACATATTTGTGTCATTCAAAGGCTCAAATAGGATGTAGTGTGGAGGTGGAAAAACTAGGTCCATTACTTATATATTTATTTACTCTGTAGGTGGCGCAACAATTTTCTTGATTGGAACGTCAGCTGACACAATGTAAAGTGAGTTCTCCGTCATCACAATATAGCACGTTTCACACTTAAAAACGCTCTGAATTGTCGACGTATACTCACTCTCGGACTTTACAAGATACTTTTCCTGGTCGTTGACTCCGATACAGCACTTCTTTGAAACACTATCTCCGTAGTAATCCAGATAAATAGGCTTGTCCTGTTCGACTGCAACCTGCGCCGCCCGGAGTAGAACGCTCGCGGATGGTATTACTGGAGCAGACATTTGTTTTGCCGATATGTTTTTAGGACACTAATTTCAACGCGTCTTCCAGCTTGAACTTTGTTTTCATGATCAGTGTCGGTGGCCTCGATTGCAGGATAGCCGAGATTGATTTCTTCATAAGTTCTCGGCACACTTTATTTGTTGAGGGAATGAGTTTGAGAGTTTCGAACAAGAACACGGCGCATTGGTGGATATTTTCTTCCGTCTGTGGACTCTTTACCTGCTGAAGAAGAACCGATAGCTCCGACAATACATCTTCCAATCCCTTCTGAACACAATCGTCGCTAATTAGATTACGAACATTCAACTCAGTTACAAACTTGGCATATCCACGTCGCTTCTCCTTCTGCTTCGTCCACTCAATTAGAGTATTGTGATTACAAGCAATGGTTTCGTTCATGTTATAAAGTGTATCGAACATCGAAACTTGTGTATTCAAATCTTCCACCATCTCTGGAATAGAACTTGACAAAATAACTGCACAATCAGCCATTACGTTTGCGAAAATGTGGTTGGTAATAGCTTTGTCGAACAATAGTGTGCTTACACGCAGACGGAATGATTCGTCGCGTTTTTGAATGAGAGTAATTGTGTCTTTTGATAGTTTTTCTACACTTGACTTTGTGATCTTGTTGAAGATTGCGAAGATTTCAGAGTACTCTGGATCTTCACGCTCCTTTACCTTGCGAACACACTCGACAAGCAACCTTTCCCGCCAGTTATCTACTGGACGAGGCCTAGGCGTATGTCTTTGCGATTTATAAAATGGTTTGAACACCATTGCAGTTCGGCGAAGCTTTGAGATGTTCTCCTCCACGATTGCAGGGAGAATAATTCGCGTGCACTCCCGAAGACTATACATGTCAGCAACGGAAAGAGTCATTGTAATACTCTATACTTGTTCTTTGAAAAACGAATTCCGTTTTAAACATACATAATATAGTACTGAGTATAAAATGGGGACAGAGACCACAAGATTCAAAAATTCTTGGATTTTGTGGTATCATGACCCCGAGAGCCATGATTATTCCTTGAACGGATATATTCGTATTGCTGACCTGTCTACGCCCCAGCAGTTTTGGTCGGTCGTAGAGGCGATTCCTAAAGATGCGTGGGAGTGTGGAATGTTCTTCTTCATGCGAGAGGGATTCAAACCCCTATGGGATTCCCCTGAAAATGAGAATGGAGGTTCGTGGTCCAAGAAGGTAGACATTTCAAACATTCAAAAAATATATATCGATCTTATGGTTAATTGTGTAACAGATGATCTGCTTGTAAAGAATAAAGAGTCGATTGCAGGGATTACTGTTTCTCCTAAAGGTCAATTTTCAATCATTAAGATATGGAATACTTCATCAGCTGTACACGAACGATCCAATTTGAATACAAAGATCCCCATGTTTCAAATTGGAGATGATGTTACGTATACTGCTCATAAATCACGTCGTAAGTAAAGTTAAGAATGAAGATTGCCATCGAAATAGATAAAGAGTCGATAATTCATTCATCCACTGAACATGTAAAGGGCGCCATCCGATTTTTGTATAAGTGGTTAACTACTGAAGGCGAGGCGCTTGGATATATTTTAGGACACATTCACTTTATGATACTTATATTGCTTGTGCTTTGTGTTATTATCTCCCACACAATATACCCTAATTTTTGGTTACAACTTGTTATAGTTATTATAATATTCCTTATTTGGCTACAACATATATTTTTAAAAGTCTGTATTTGGGTTGTTGCAGAGAAGGAGTTCACCAATAATACATCACCATTCCATGATCTAGTGGAAAATGTATTTCATATACCTACAAACGATTTCACTAACTATTTTATAGTGACTGAAACAGTTGCTTTGGCTTGTCTTATTCTAGGACTTATTTCTAGAATTTCCTTACACTTACACGGATACAGGCATCAGGCATAGTTTAATGTCGCCCAGATTGGCAACCACATACCGAATCATCAAAAACCAGCCGTTCTTCATGTGAATCTCTAGATTGTTGCACAAATTGGTACACTTCGTGAAGAGAACTAGATGAGGCAATGAAAACGTGCCAGTAACAATATCGTTCTCTTTCTTCTGAATTGTGAACTCATTTTCACTATCTCCCATAATCGTCGTTCGCGACGCAAAATGACCCTTGCAACTGAATGTTAGGCTCGAGTTTACGTTCTGAATTTCAGTAACCTTTGCTCCAAGTAGCGTCATGTCGCGACATATCTTCTGGAAATCCAGAGAAGGCATAGTAATGTGCGTAGAGAACTCGGTATCGGGTAGCTGAATATCGGGCTCATCGCGGTCAAGAAGGTTCAGCTTGTACCGAGTAACCTGCTTCTTATCGCCATCTTCTAGCAGAATACCGAGTGAGTTTTGGTCACTTTGGTCGATATAAAAGGTTACGGTATCATCGTTGCTCGCAGTCTTAATAATGCGATAAAGATGGTCCGTGTTAATACCGATAACAAGCTTAGAGGATGAATTCTTATATTCGTACTTCTCGAACTTATCTGCGTAAAGACGAAGATGAACTAGAACGGTGCGAGTCTGGTCCATTGCAACCATTCGGACCCCGTCCTTGTCGAAAAGCAGGCTCATTTCTACCAGAATACACTTGAGTGCCTCTGTTAGAGTGCGAATTGCACTAGTTTGAACCGTCTTCGCCTCCACGATATAATCTGGCATTTTTATGTATTCATTACTTCGTTTAAAATCCCTTCACTCCTTTCGCACTCTTCCGTTTCGAAACAATGCGACCATATTTATTGTATTTCAGACTCTTCTTGGTAAGACCACCCTTGGTCTTTTCTGCCGTTCCGTGCATAACCTGTGCACGAGTTCCGATCTTACGAGTCTTGTGTGGCATTTGTATTCTGGCGTAGATTATTTCCCCTAAAGTCGCTTAATAAATATGTACCCGTTGAATTATCTACCTTTTCGATTAAATACTTAGATTCATTAATAATATTATAAAATGTATTTCTAGAGTAGGTATATTTAGGGACAATTGTGCCGTAAGTCTTGTATGTTCCATGTTGTTCAGCAACACCTATATTTATTCGGCTTAATAATACATATTTTGCTCTGTAACTTAGAATTTTGTTCAGTGACTCTACACCATTCGGCATAATATCCAATAATCCATTACATAATAAAATGTCATTTTCTCGAATATCATCTAAATGCATAACATCTCCAACTTTAAATTCACGATTCTTCCAGTGTTCACTTGCGCATCGAACCATATTCTCAGAAAAATCAATACCTAGGTATGAATTATTTAATCCTTCTTTTTCTAGTAGTCCTGCAATTGAACCGACTCCACAACCAATATCTACTATACGATCCTGACTCGGAATCATAGCAAGAATACTCTTCCAATGAGGCGGATATTTCGATGATAGCTCTTGAAGATTCAAAGCAAGTTGATATTTGGGAATAGTTGCAGACTTCCAATTATTAACATTTATTTGCATTTATTTATAATGTCGTTTTATATATCCATGATATCATCGTGATGTTAACAGATATTTATTCTGATAACCTGGTGTCAACGGAAGAGGACCGTTTGATGCAAAAAAATAGTAGTTCACTCTTTCAGAACTAAGTGTTTCTAGAATTAATACATTTTTGAAATATGGAGTAAAAAAACTTGCAAGGTGTTCTTTATTTCTCATTTCACATAAATGATCGCTATGTTGTAGAATACCGCTTTCTTTTTCTTGTAAAGTATATCCACTAAGAATGCCGCTCGGTTCTAGATATTTGATATACCTTTTAAGTATGGAATGAATATCTTCTGGTGAAAAGTGCTCAATAGCTGCATCCCAAATAATATTTGTATATGTATTTTTTGGAATATAAGTCATTATATCTTCACAATAGTACTGAACTTTATTTCTAAATGAATGATATTTTTTTGCGTACTGAATCGCTTGTTGTTCGATATCAATACATTCAATCGAATCTGCTAGATGTGAATAAAAATGATGTGCAAAAAAACCATCTCCACAAGCTAACTCTAATATGCGTGCATTTGCATTTATACAAATATTATTAAATACACCTCGCTCTACCCAAAAAGAATTTCTATATCTCCAAAGATATTGATCAATTCGGTGTTCGAAATGTTCAGGTATTGGATTTGTACCACCCCATGCATGTTCTAGACGTTTCCTATAAACTTGTTCCAATAATTCAATAGTTTCATCACATATATTATCTATATTTTGTTGTTTAGAAGAATCTGGTAGTTCAGATATACGTTTTTTTAGGTTATTTATTGCGTTCATTGTATGCGTTATAATCTGCTTTACTTATATGTGTTTAAATAACTGTTCCGCAAACACATTATTTAGTTCAGTTAACGAGTTTGAAATAGACTCCGGATGAACATCGTTAAACTTTGCAGTAAAGCATGGTCCACGTCTAGAAGGCGTCCATTCGTGAACTCCTAGATTTTGCGCCTCAATATAACGTTTATCAAGATCATTTCCGGTTACCCACGCAAGATATACATGATTAAAATAATTGAAAATTGTTCCATTTTTCACAAACGTTGCATAATATTTCATCTTTTTGTGGACTTGGTCAGGAAATACATACGAGTAATGATACATCTGGATTCCAGTGTCCTTAAACAATTGATCGCTTGTAATATGCTTACGCTCAATATTTGTCGGGTAATTAATCGTTGGAGGCCGATGACGTAGCCATGTCGCGCCCTTCGTGTATCTGAAAATACGCAAAAAGTTATCACGTAGTTGTTCAAATCCGGTTAAATAATGATTAAATCCGCCATAAAAGGTACAACTCTGAACACCTACACTTGTAGGCATTTCTTGACTTAGATACTCTTTCAGTCGAATTATATCATTTGTCTTATATACTTCATCTGAATCCACCATCCACAAATAATCTATATCGTCGCGAATATATGTAGTATATGCATTTGACTGGTCATCTTTCTCGCGAAATTGTCCGTGTACAACAACAAGCTTATTTTCTGGATCTGGATATTCGTTTAATATTTTATTTGTGTTGTCTTGTGACGTAGTTTTCCCAAGCTTCTGCCAAAATGTCACAGGACCTTCTGCAATAAGTATTTGATCTACATGTGGGTATAACTGATCTAAGCACTGACGCAGAACATAGTCCCCCTCAAATACAATCATCCCAACCGCGATTTTGATAGACCCCATCTTATAGGCTTAATTGTAGGCTGTGTAAACATATTACTTGCTGATATACTTGTATATTGTGTAATCATATTATATGATATTTTTAATTCTTCATAATATTTGCGATGTATCTCGAGTAGATCCTTATTTTTATATGCAATGTGATTATTATTGATATTAGAATATCTTAATGGCGGATATACATATTTAAACACACCTTCATTAAAGTCAAATCCAAATTTAGAAAAATGACTAAATACATGCGGAAGATTTTGATTCTTCCATACGAGTGTGCCATCTTTGATACGACTTAAATCATATACTTGCCAATCCCACGGTGCTCCATGTCCAATATTATCATCTATATATAACTCAGTTGAATCACAACATGTTGTAAAATATTCTAAATACTTTTGATCCCCGCAACCCGAATATTTTGGATACTTTTTATGTAGTACTGCATCGCTCCACCAATCTAATAAATACTTTCCTTTAACCGAATTATTAAAATATATAACGCCGACATTATATTTACCATTGCCCTCTATGTCACCTATTTCATCTATAAAACGATGCTTAAATATACCACAATGCTTATCTCCTATCTCATCATATATTAATTTTATGTCCTTATGGAAATATATATCTGAATCAATGTATGTTACAGATTGATCTATTTTCTGCATTATATAATCTGAAAAATATGAAGCAAGTGTCCATAAAAAGTATATATAATGTGTATTTTTTAGGGTATACAATGCGATGCTTTTATCTGTTTTAACCTGAAAAATGACATTGGGCGCATATGCTATGACATTAACCTTTTCAGTATTTAGATTTAGCTTATTAAATGCATTAAATGTATCCATATCAACACAATAATAATGAACAGTCAAAGGGACACTTGTTGTACGATCTAAAGAACGTATACATGTCACTCCCAATAGGAAATATTTGATATCAGATAGAATCGTTATATGTTTCATTTATTCATTACGTTTAGAAAGAGTATCTACAATAAAACGCTGTTGCATTTCAGTTAGATTGGTATGTATTGGAATAGATAGAATCCGAGATGCAAGATATTCAGCATTTGGAAATGAAAGATTATTTAAATGACCAAAAGCTTTGCTCTTATAAAATGGGATGGGATAATGAATTATCGTTTCAATTCCTTTTGAGGCAAGATTTTTCATTACATAGTCACGATTTTCTACAGAAATTACGTACAAATGATAAGAATGGTATGCTTTCAAAGAATTGTTAAAAATATGAGGTAATCCGTTAGTTGTGTAAAATTTGCAATCTCTCGCTTCTTAGCTATTACATTATCAACATCTGGTAGCTTTGTTGTTAGGAATAATGCCTGTAGAGCATCCATACGTGAATTTGTTCCGAGAATAGAGTGTATATATTTCTCAGTAGACCCCAAATTACGCATCTTACGAAATCTATTTGCTAATACTTCACTTTTACACAAAATTGCACCTCCATCTCCAATTGCACCCAAATTCTTAGTGGGATAGAAACTATGGCAAGAGATGTCCCCAAATGATCCTAGTTTTTTATTATTCCAGCACGAACCAAACGATTGAGCACAATCTTCGATCAGCATAATATCATTGTTTTTACAAATCTTAAAAACAGACTCCATATCACAAGCATCTCCATATAAGTGAACAACTAGAACTGCTTTCGTATTGGGAGTTATACTTTCTTTTAGATTCGATACACTAAAACACCCATTAGTATCACAATCAATTATACGCAACTTTGCAGGAGACCGAAGCGTTCCGAATGCACATGCAATATAAGCATTTGCTTGAATGATAATTTCATCAGTTGAAGATAGATTTAAGCTCTCAAAGGCTAGTTCAAGTGCAGATGTACCAGATCCAACTGCAATAGCATAAGGCAATCCAATATAAGAACTCAGTGCACTTTCCAGCATAGTCACACTGCTTCCTAAGATATAACTTCCAGATTGAAGAATACTATCTAAATGCTGATTAAATTCGTTAGAAAATGACTGATTGTATTCCTTGGTGTTCGTAAACGAAATATTAAAATTAGTCCCCAGCGGGTTTATTGCAGTCATTAGTTTTAAATATAGATATCTTGTAAATGGAAGCATACATTACCGATTTGCACGTAAAGAAAAATGCGAAACCGGGCTATTTGGTTGCTATTGAAAAAGATACAACCGGATTCGATATAAAACGTGTTTTTTATATTTGCGGATTAAATGATCATGATGAAAACATTCGCGGGCATCATGGTCATACAAATACTTGGCAATATATCGTGTGTTTGAATGGAAGGGTAGCAATTGAAACTACGTTCAAAGATACAGGAAATAAACAGACATTTAGCCTTGACACATCAACTAAAGGGCTGATGCTCCCCCCGAATAATTACATTGTTATGAACTTGGAACGTAATTCAATCCTGATGGTATTGTGTGACACGGAATTTAAAGATGAAATAAGCTATACGTAATTTAGTCTTCTATAACTTCATATTTAGAGATGAGTTCACTTGAAGGAGATGGGACATTTCTCTTTTTCAATATAACCATTACCTCGGTTCTCTTACTCAATCTAGCCACTTGCCTTTTTCTTTGACTATCTATAATATAATAGTAATCTAAAATAATATGATACTGACTACGAGATAAAAAGTCGTCAAATGCAATATAAGTATCTTCTGATATAATGTTAAAACATTTTAGGGCACATGCAACTCTGAATCGGCCATCTATTAATACAAAATTGACGTCCTGTTTGTTTAATATGGCATCACTATATGCTATTTTTTGTAAGTTGGTTGCATTTCTTCCCGGAAGTCCCCAATGATTTATCTAATCCATTTCACAATATATGAAATCTACATTTTGTAAGTATTGGAGTTTCTTAGCAAAATTATAGTCAGATTCAACTGAATATATCTTCTGTATGTGAGGTTGTTGACTTACGTAACATGTAGACCCACCACTCCCCCATTCGAAGTAGACTTTAGCGTGCTTCAAGTAGTTTTTAAACATTTGAATATCATATTTATTCATGTGGATGTCCATTGTATTATATAATTCATGTGTTTTTATGAAAACCCCAAGCATAATGTGGCGTAATATTTGATGAAGTTAAATAATCGGCATATGTCTTTACATTATATACACTATCCCCACCTTTCTTAATTCCCCAAAAATATAAATCACAGGCTTGTGGATGATAGTAGTGTTCATAATGACTTAACGCATTTATATCAATACTATTTTTTAGGTCATCAAATGTAAGATTTTTATAGTAGTCTGTCCATCCCTCTACATTTCCAATAGTTCCATACGAATCTTGTGGTGAAGTCCTACGGGTCCCGTGCTCCCAACGACCTGTTGATGCACACGTGAATAAAAATAATCCGCCTGGTTTCAACATACTTAGTATTTTCTGAAAAGATTCAGCATACTCTGGATCATGCTCAAAGCATTCTGTACTAATAATTGTATCAAATGTTTCAGGACCAAAAGGCAGTGCCGATGTCTTTGATACAATAGTAACATTATTAGCCGGGAATACATCATTTCCATGATATTCGCAGTTATCAAATAAAAACCGATTATTACCGTTTATATCCCCAGATCCAACATCTAGAACTTTTTTATTAACAAAAAATTCTGGGAATTGAGACTTGACAAATAAAGTAAAGTCTCGTGCTTCGGGATGCATTTATAAGATCATATACAATTGAAATTGGGTATCCAAGCGCAATTGTGGGTTAATCTAACCCTATTTATCTTTTAAATTTAAGATCTAAGTTGCTTAGTTGCTGTACGCTAGACCACCCATGCCACTCATCACGCGGAGCACGTTGTAGTTGAGCGCATACACGCGGACCTGGGCAGTGCGCTGGCCGGTAACCGTGTTGATGGACACAGTCAGCTGGAGCGTCGCCTTGTCAATGCGCGAGAAGTTGCACGTGCCTGAAGGCTGGTGCTCCTCGGGGCGCAGGGCGAACGAGTACACGTTGATACCCGTTGAAGGCGTGCGGGTGTGGTGCTGGAAGGGCTGCACCTTGTCGAAGTAAGAGCCCTCGCGCTCAGTGAAACGGTCCTGGCCGTTGAGCTGGAGCTTGGCGACTTCAATCGGGTTCTTGCCCTCGCAACGAATACCGGAGTCGAGGATGACCTTGGCGAGCAGGTAGTTAACACCCGACTCGAACTCCGAATTGCCAAGGTAGTCGACGTTATCTGCACCATACATACTGGAATTCTGACTCACGCCCTGCCCGAGCCCCACAGTAATATCCGCGGTCGAGTTGGCCGCATCGCTGGCAACTGCCGTAGCAGCTCCGTTTTGCTGGGCCTGGGCAAGCAGAGACACAATCAGACCATCCGTGCTGAAGTCATCCGAGTAGTTGAAAGGCTGGGGGCCACCAACCGTCGCGACCCACTGAGGCGCAGAGCAGTCGACGAACGAGTCGCGCTGGACGACCCACTGGAGCTCCTTCACGGGGTGATTGAAGTTCAGCTGGATCTTGTTTGAGCTGGACGTGATGCTCTCAGCGCCAGTGTACTGCACCTGCTCGATGAGGTACTCGTGGCTCTGCTGGGCGAAGCGGCGGCGCTCCTCAGTGTCGAGGTACACGTAGTCAACATACAGCGACGCGGCGGCTAGCGACTGGGCGGGAGGCTGAAAGGCTCCACCGAGGGTACGCTCCGCATACTGACAGTTCTGCCACGTCTCGAAGTCCACATTGATGCGGACCTCGTGGTACTGGAGCGCAATCAAGGGGATGGCTAGACCAGGGTTGCGGCAGAACCAGAACTGGAGAGGAATGTACAGCGTCTTGGCAGGGGTTCCGGCGCGAGGGATGCACGATACCGTCGTCTCGGTTGACGTGCAGGTGGCATCCAGCCCGATACCCGTCGCGCGCTTCATAAGAACTAGGTCGTGGGTGTTGCCAATCAGCGACTCTAGCGCACGAACCGTACCCGCCTCCGTAGAGAGCTGGGTCCAGATCTGCATCCAGTCACCATACTGGCGATCAATGCGCTGGCCACCGATCTCAATCTCCACCTGCTTGATGAGGCGGTGACCGATAAAGTTGAGCCAGCGAAAGCCCTGGGTCTGCGCTGAAACTCCGAGAGAAGAATTCGCCACCGTCGTCGACAGCGTAATCTGGGGCAGCACAACCTGGATGTACGTCTTGTACATCAGATCGGCGTTACGATTGATGATGGCCGTCACACGCTTGTTGAAGTCGGCCTGACCGTTGAAGGTGACTTCAATGGACTCCACAGCGAAGTTGGTATGGCGCTTGTAGAGGACCTTCCAGAAGGTGATCTGGGGGTTACCTGAGATGTAGATATCCTGCGCGCCGTAAGAGACGAGCTGCATAAGACCGCCACCCATTTTTGTTTATGTTCTACTGCGAGAAATTATTTTTCTTACGCCGACCCCGACTATTCATAGTGCAAGTTCATATCCAGCAGTGAGCCTTTATTGGGGAATATAGCATCAAAATTGGCTTCCAAATAGGTTTGAAACAAGTATTTGAGCTTCGATGTCAAATCCGTCATGAAAATGAAAACAGAATACATGAAAAACATACCTGTTGTGTAAGTGTCTACAAATGAGGCCATATATTGAGGAACTGGAATGATTGGAGCTGATGTGTTGAGTACAAACACCAGCCAGAATGATACAAGGGCAATAATTCCAATTCCAAGAGATACGTCTCCAAGTTGATAATACACAGATCTTTCTTCCCATTCGAGTCCAAGTTTATCCTTCGGATTGTATTCATCAAAAAAGTAATACAGTACATACGAAAGTAAACACCCTACAAAGCAGTAGAATATAGCCAAAATTACTATGTTCAAGCTCAATGCAATCGCATCGCTAGGTTTGATTATATGGTTATATATCTTGCCAGTGTATACAACCATTTCTTATATTAATACTAAATGAATATTTGGTTGATCCCAACTTCAAATGCGCTAATCAACACTTTTCTGCGTTCGTTAGTCGTAATTTTGTTCATGATACTTGGACTCGGAACAACATGGTATAGTGCTTATTGGGGCGCTGTTATTCACGATGCAATTTCATTAGTACTTATTTATCCGCTGGTTAAATAAATGAAGAGGACTAGACGGACTCGTAAGCGAGGTGGAGCATCAACGTTTACTCAGGAGTTGACACAAGCAAAGGTGATTCTTAATAAAATGAAAACATTGCTTGAGTCAGAACTAAGTGAAGAAATGAATAAGACTCATAAAAACCAGGTTGCTGAAGTTATAGATTCTTATGTTGATAAGTTGGTAGAAATCGTTGGCAATATTAGCGTAGAAGCACGCGATCGTGATCGTGAATACATTGAATTACACAATTATGTTGGATCTCTTATCAGACAACTAGGGGATACTCCGGTTGTCGGTGGACGCAGACGCTAACCAGTAGATCCAAACCCACCCGAACCACGATCATCGGGAGGAGCCGGAAGTTCATCCACAATAACAATATTATCCCATGGCAGAAAATTGTGCTGGCAAATTTGAAAAAGGCGAG
>Ga0114975_10001372_pt1 | contig 17378 bp, 15 predicted proteins | sample S_130626_EF_Meta_FD_87031 | JGI IMG/M metagenome (GOLD analysis project Ga0114975, IMG submission 87031) | Freshwater microbial communities from Lake Simoncouche, Canada to study carbon cycling - S_130626_EF_MetaG | ecosystem: Environmental > Aquatic > Freshwater > Lake | place: Lake...
CAGCATTAGCAGTAATCGAAGTAATCCAAAATGAAAATTTATTAAAAGCAGCTTACGACAAAGGGGAATATTTAATTGGTGCTTTGAAAAATACAGCAGGTGTTAAATGTGTAAGAGGTCGTGGACTGATGATTGGTTTTGAAATGGAGGATGGATTTGAAGATTTACGCAAAGTATTATTGAATGATTTAAAAATATTTACAGGAGAGGCAAAGCCAAATGTGATTAGATTATTGCCATCATTGGCCATTACGATGGATAATATCAATTTATTTTTAAAAGGGTTGAATCAAGCTATTCAACTATTGAAGCAAAAAGCAATATAAGCCCATGAAACAGTTTATTTCAGTGAAGGATGTGTCTAATATCAATGCATTGGTGCAAAAAGCATTAATGTATAAATCAGACCCAGTAAAAGATATTTTATTAGGAAAAAATAAACGTATTGGTTTATTGTTTTTAAATCCAAGTTTAAGAACCAGATTGAGTACACAATTAGCTGCACAAAATTTGGGTATGGAGCCAATAGTATATAACGTTGATAAAGAAGGTTGGTCTTTAGAATTTAATGAAGGTGCCATCATGAATGGGACTACTGTTGAACATATAAAAGATGCTGCACCGGTATTGGGAAATTATTTTGATATTTTATGTATTAGGACTTTTCCAAGTTTACAAAATAAAGAACAGGACTATAGTGAAAAAATTATCCATCAATTCATAAAGTATGCAGGTATCCCAATTATTAGTTTGGAGTCTGCTACTTTGCATCCACTTCAATCATTAACTGATTTAATCACAATTAAGGAGTCTATTGAATCTAATGGACAATTAAAAAATAAAAAACCAAAAGTAGTTTTAACATGGGCACCTCATATTAAACCTATTCCTCAGTGTGTTGCGAATAGCTTTAGTCAGTGGATGACAGCATGGGGGGAAGCTGATTTTGTGATTACACATCCTAAAGGGTATGAACTTTCAACTGAATATACCAATGGTGCAACGATATTAAATGACCAAGACGAAGCATTAAAAGATGCCGATTTTGTATATGTAAAAAATTGGAGCTGTTATCATGATTATGGAAAAGTGCTTACCACAGACGAAAGTTGGATGTTAACAAATGAGAAGCTATTAAATACCAATGATGCGAAAGTAATGCATTGCTTACAAGTTCGACGTAACGTTGAATTAAGTGATGAGATATTAGATGGCAATAATAGTTTAGTAACTAGGGAAGCTTCGAATAGGGTTTGGGCTGCACAAGCAGTATTATCAGAAATATTAAAAAATAATGCGTAATTATTTGTTGAATAAATAAACATGGAAAATTTATATGTAATAAAAATTGGAGGAAATATCGTTGACAATCCAGCATTGTTGACGGAATTCCTTACTGCCTTTTCTAAAATAAAGGGGCAAGCAATTTTAGTACATGGTGGCGGTAAATTAGCGACTAGTTTGGCGGCAGAATTAGGAGTTGCTCAAACCATGGTTGAAGGAAGACGTATTACAGACGAAGCAACACTGAAAATTGTCACAATGGTTTATGCGGGCTATATCAATAAAAATATAGTAGCTCAATTACAGGCATTAGGTGTGAATGCTATGGGTTTAACGGGTGCAGATGGAAATTTAATTATTGCGCATAAAAGAACAGGCGCTAACATTGATTATGGATTTGTAGGAGATGTTGATGGTATTAATGATGCATTGATTACGCAGTTGCTCAATATAAATACCAAACTGGTAGTTGCACCTGTCACGCATGATGGTCATGGACAATTGCTTAATACCAATGCTGATACCATTGCGCAAAGCATTGCAACAGGAATGGCAAAGCATTTCAAAGTGCATTTAATTTATGGATTTGAAAGAGAAGGGGTATTGTCAGACGTTAATGATCCAAGTTCAGTGATTGCGTTTATTGATCGACCGGTTTACGGTACATTAAAAGATCAAAAAGTCATTTTTGAAGGAATGATTCCTAAAATTGACAACGCGTATTTGGCTTTAGAAGGTGGTGTACAATCTGTCATCATTGGGAAAGCCGAAAAATTGAACCAATTAATTAACGGTACTGCAGGTACCACAATCAAAATATAATGTCACAGACAAATAACATACAAGAAAATAGTGCTCGAATAAGTTTATTACAAAAGGAGGCAAAACAATTATTATCAAAATTAATTGCAACACCTTCTTTTAGTAAAGAGGAAAATATAACGGCCGATTTAATACAGGATTATTTACATCAGAAGAAAGTAAAAACAGAAAGGGTCAAAAATAATATTTGGGCAATGAATTTGCACTATGATGCTGCTAAACCAAACCTTTTATTAAATTCACATCACGATACCGTAAAGCCAAATAAAGGGTATACTTTGGATCCTTTTTCGCCAATTGAAAATGAGGGTAAGCTTTTTGGATTAGGGAGTAATGATGCAGGGGGTTGTTTAGTAAGTTTGATTGCCTGTTTTTTATTTTATTATGATCAACAAAATCTACCCTACAATATTATCTTAGTGGCTTCCGCAGAGGAGGAAATTTCAGGTCATGATGGAATCGAATTAGCCATTAAATCATTACCTCCAATTGATTTTGGAATAGTAGGCGAACCAACCCTATTGGAAATGGCTATAGCAGAGCGCGGACTAATGGTCTTGGATGTAGTAGCAACAGGTAAAGCGGGTCATGCAGCAAGAGAAGAGGGTGACAGTGCATTATATAAAATATTGCCTGATTTAAATTGGTTTAGAACCTTCCAGTTTGACAAAGTATCTGATTTATTAGGTGCTGTAAAAATGAGTGTTACTGTCATTGAAACAGATAACAAACAACACAATGTTGTGCCATCTACTTGTAAAATGGTGGTTGACGTTCGTGTAAATGAGTTGTATAGTTTCGAGGAAATATTAGCCATCATTGACAAAAATGTGCAAGCAACAGTAACCCCAAGATCATTAAGAATGCGTTCAACAGGTATTGCATTAGATCATGTTTTAATTACATCGGGTGTAAAATTAGGTAAGGGTTATTATGGATCAGTCACAACATCGGATAAAGCACTAATGCCTTTTCCTACTTTAAAAATGGGGCCTGGTGATTCAGCTAGAAGCCATACTGCCGATGAGTATATTTATTTAAAAGAAATTGAGGAAGGGGTTTCAACTTATATACAATTACTTTCAACTATTTTTACATCATGAGTAAACTTTGGCAAAAAAATAATCAAGTAGCTGCATCCGTAGAACAGTTTACCATTGGTAATGATCAAGCTATGGATATATACCTGGCAGCTTATGATGTTATGGGTTCTATTGCACATACCACAATGCTTTCAGAGGTAGGTTTATTGACAAAGGAGGAGCAGGTTCAATTAAAAAAAGCACTAGTTGAAATTTATGCATCCATAAAATCGGGCAATTTTAAATTATCAGCAGGAGTTGAAGATATACATTCACAGGTTGAAATGTTATTAACTGAAAAGTTGGGTGACATTGGTAAAAAAATTCATAGCGCAAGAAGCAGAAACGATCAAGTTTTAGTGGATTTGAAATTATTTTTACGTTCTGAATTGATGGAGCTAAGTAAATATGTCACTACCTTATTTAACCTACTACAAACAAAGAGCGAACAATTTAAAAATGACCTATTACCAGGCTATACCCATTTACAATTAGCCATGCCTTCCTCTTTTGGTTTATGGTTAGGTGCCTATGCCGAAAGTTTAGTTGACGATATGACCATGTTAGAGGCGGCCTTTAAAATAGTGAATAAAAATCCTTTGGGATCAGCTGCTGGTTATGGTTCATCTTTTCCAATTAATAGAACAAGAACAACTGAGCTACTTGGTTTTGATACCTTAAATTATAATGTTGTGTATGCGCAAATGGGTCGAGGAAAAGCGGAGCGTGTTACAGCACAAGCATTGTCCAATTTTGCAGATACCTTGTCAAAATTGAGTATGGATGCATGTTTGTTTATGAATCAAAATTTTGGCTTTATCAAATTTCCTGAAGAATTAACAACAGGTTCAAGCATCATGCCACATAAAAAAAATCCAGATGTTTTTGAACTCATCAGATCCTATTGTAATCGAATAAAAGCTTTACCTAACGAAATTATGATGATGACAACTAATTTACCTTCTGGTTATCATCGTGATTTACAATTATTAAAGGAGCATTTATTTCCTGCCTTTCAACAATTAAAAAATTGTATGGATATGGCTTCCTTGATGATTGAAAATATGGAAGTGAAAAAAGATATTTTGGAAGACACACAATATCAATTTTTATTCAGTGTTGAGGAGGTGAATAAATTAGTAAATGAGGGTATGCCCTTTAGAGACGCTTATAAAAAAGTTGGAATAGCGATTGAAGAGGGCAATTTCACCTATTCAACAAAGCTGGCCCATACCCATGAAGGAAGCATAGGGAATCTTTGCAACGCTCAAATTGCAGATGAGATGAAAAAGGTATTGAATCGTATGGATTTTGCCAAAGTTGAGCGTCAAATTGAGCATTTATTGAAAAGCTAGCTGTATTTTTGACACTCAATTTGATTAACCACACAAAACATTTAATTGTATGAATATGAAAAAAGGACTTTTCGCGGCGGTTTTATTGGCAAGTAGCTTAACAGCAATGGCGCAAACTAAGCCAGTTGTAAAATCAGCAGCCCCAACAACAAAGCCAAAATTGGCATTAACGTATACTCCAGGACAATCACTAAAAAATACGAAAGACAGTGCATCTTATGCTTTAGGATATAGAATTGCCCAAAGCTTAAAAGGACAAGGTATTCAGGATATAAATTTCGAATTGTTTAAAAAAGGAATGGCTGCAGGTGTAATTTCTAAAACAGATATACCTGATAGCTTAATTGATGTATGTATTAAAAACTACCAAGATAAAATGAGTCAAGAAAAAATCGCAATCAACAGAGCGGCTGGAAAAGCTTTCTTAGAAGCTAACTCCAAAAAAGAGGGTGTTGTTAAAATGACAAACGGTATGCAGTATTTAGTATTAACTGCAGGAACGGGTACTGAACACCCTACTTTAAAAAGTAAAGTAAAATGTCATTATCATGGCACTTTAATTAATGGTGAAATATTTGACAGTTCAGTTCAAAGAGGTGAACCAATTACTTTCCCTTTAAATGGTGTGATCAAAGGATGGCAGGATGCAGTGCAATTAATGACTGTAGGTGCTAAATGGAGATTATTCATCCCTAGTGAACTAGCTTATGGTGAGCGTTCTGCAGGTCCAACCATCGGGCCAGGTTCAACTTTAATTTTTGATGTTGAATTATTGGGTATAGAATAATATTTTCCCGAAAAATAGTTTAAACACCCCCAAAATTGGGGGTGTTTTTATTGGTATTATGTGGTAATTTTGAGGTTGATAAAAATATATTATGAAACAGCGATTTAGTGTGTTTATTTTGATTGTGTTTTTGGCATATGCTTGTTCTCCAAACAATGTAAAAAATGACCCCAATATTGTCAAAATTTTGGATAGCGCAAAAGTAAGTGGAACATTTGCTCTCATGGAAAATGGATCTGGCCAATTTACCATTACTAATCTGTCTTTATATAAAGATTCTTCTTATGCACCATTAAATACATTTTTTGCGGTACCTGCTTTGCTTGGATTGGATAAGGGGTATATTAAACATGACACTAGTAATTGGGTAAGTTTGGATTCAGTGAATTATTATAACGCAATTATTGAAAAATTAGGTAGAGCGACTATTTTAAAAACGATTGATTCATTGCATTATGGTAAAGGTATTGTAAGTAATGATTTACAAAGTTTTTGGAAAGATGGTTCACTTCGTATCACTGCCGATGAACAATTGGGGTTTATTAAAAAAATGTATTTTGGTCAATTGTCATTTCAAAAAAGAGCGCAAGATATTTTTAAGAAAATGATCTTAAAAGAAGATAATGCAAGTTATCAATTAAGCTATATGCTTGGATCTGATAAAACAAACGAACCTAGCTTCTGGTTAGTGGGGTATGTTGAGGAAAATAAGCATCCTTATTTTTTCGTAATGCATTTAAAAGCAAAAAATAATAATCAATTTGATGATGTAAATGCTGTATCCTTATTAAAAACCATTTTATTACAACAAGGATTTTTAAAGGGGGTAAGATAAATCATTCCTATTTTTTACAATTATACCAATTTGAATATGCAATACTATTGTAACTCTTTAACAACGTATAAACGATATATTACAAGAGAAGTAAAAATAGGCAACTTGATCATTGGGGGCGGTCATCCTATTAGGGTGCAAACAATGACCACGACTGATACGATGGACACCGACAAGACCGTTGAGCAAGTTATCAAATGCATAGAAGCAGGTGCTGAGCTAGTGCGCATAACAGCGCCTTCGAAAAAGGAGGCAGATAATTTAGCAAATATAAAAGCGGCATTAATTGAAAAAGGTTATCATACACCACTTGTTGCTGATATTCATTTTACACCTAATGCTGCTGAGATTGCTGCAACCATTGTTGAAAAAGTAAGAGTGAATCCAGGAAACTACGTTGATAAGAAAAAATTTGAACAAATTGAATATACCGATGCCGAGTACATTGAAGAAATAGAAAGAATTAGAGAAAGGTTTACTCCATTAGTATTAATATGTAAAGAGTATGGAACTGCTATGCGCATTGGAACCAATCATGGTTCATTGAGCGATAGAATTATGAGTAGATATGGAGATACTGCAAATGGAATGGTAGAAAGTGCAATGGAGTTTTGTCGTATAGCTAGAAGCTTGGATTACCATCAAATAATTTTGAGCATGAAATCCAGCAACCCGCAAGTAATGGTGCATGCTTACAGGTTGTTATTGCAACAAATGCAACATGAATTTGGAGAATGTTATCCTTTGCACTTAGGCGTAACTGAAGCGGGAGACGGTGAAGATGGCCGTATAAAAAGTGCTATTGGAATTGGAACTTTATTAGAGGACGGAATTGGCGATACAATTAGGGTAAGCTTAACCGAAGATCCGGAATTAGAAATACCTGTTTGTAGAGATATCGTAAAAAGGTATAACGGACAGGAAAGTAATTTAGAAAATACCTCTATTTTGCCTATTGACAAACTAACGTATAATCCATTTGAGTATAAAAGAAGAAATACCCAAGAAGTATTAAACATAGGTGGTGGACAAGTGCCGGTTGTAATTGCTGATATGAGTCATTTGGAAAAAATTACCAGAGAAAGTTTATTAGCCATAGGGTATACTTATAATGCCGACATTGATAAGTGGTCTATTGGAGATGCTGCTGCTGATTATGTTTTTGTTGGAAACAAAACAGTTGATTTTGACTTACCAGGCACATTGCGTATTATCACTACTGAAATAAAAAAGAGTATTGGTGTTGAAAAAAATAAATATTTCCCATTATTTAATGTTGATGACTTTGTTGCAGCACAACATAAAAATGACGCACTTAATTTTGTAATGATTGATTGTTATAGTTCGGCTTCCCAAATTGCTGATGAACAATTATTGAGCATTGCTAATAATCCTACTGTTGTATTTTGTTTAAGTAGCCAATTGCAACATGCGATGCCAGCAGTAAGGCGTATGTTTGTTAAATTAATGGATTTGAATATCAAGACTCCAGTTATTTTAATCACAGATAGCGGTCATCATACTACCGATGAGCACTTAATTCATTTTGCAACTGAAACAGGTGCTTTGTTATTGGATGGTATGGGAGACGGGGTTTGTTTAGGAGTGACTGATAAGGTATATAATGAGTCGGCTGGTAAAATGTCGAATTTATCTGGAAGAAACTATTTAAGTAATTCATCGATAGAGCAATTCTTAAATGCAACGAGCTTTGGTATTTTACAAGCTACCAGAACTAGAATTTCCAAAACAGAATATATTTCATGCCCAAGTTGCGGACGAACATTATTTGAACTGCAAGAAACAACAGCAAAAATTAGAAAAGTAACCAATCACTTGAAAGGACTAAAAATTGCCATCATGGGATGTATCGTAAATGGACCTGGTGAAATGGCGGATGCTGATTTTGGTTATGTTGGAAGTGGAGTAGGAAAAATTACTTTGTATAAAGGAAAAGAGATTATGAAAAGAAATATCGACAGTGAAGTGGCTGTTGATGAATTAATTCAATTATTAAAAGAGCACGGAGCTTGGATTGAAAAGTAAATTATTTATTAAGACCCATTATTTCATGTACATTATTATATATTGTTTTTTGTTTTTGATATCGTTATTGCCATGGCGTTTACTTTACTTCATAAGCGATGGCCTTGCTTTTTTGTTACAGCACATTATCAAATACAGACTGGAAGTAGTTAATCAAAATTTAGCTATTGCATTTCCTCATAAAACAATCAAAGAACGTAATGCAATTTCGAAGGCCTTTTATCGACAATTCACTGATACATTTGTAGAGACGATTAAATTATTATCCGTATCAGAAAAAACTTTTGCAAAAAGATTTTCTTCTAATTCCGAAGTCTTACATGAATTATTTAAGTCCGGACAAAGTGTACAATTAATGGCTGGGCATTTTTTTAATTGGGAATTTGCTAATTGGGGTGCTGCAAAGTATGGTCAGTATCCGTTTATAGCTGTTTACATGCCTTTAAGTAATAAGGCTTTTAATAAAATTATGTTTGATTTGAGGGCTAGGTATGGTACCATCTTAATTTCTGCAATCCATTTTAAAACAGCTTTTCCAAAATATACTGAACAGGGTCCATATGCGCTGGCTTTAGCTGCTGATCAAAACCCTGGAAATCCATTACAGGCTTATTGGGTTAACTTTTTCGGAAGACCTACACCATTTGTAAAGGGCCCAGAAAAGGGAGCTAAATTAAATAATACGGCACAGGTATTTGCCAATTTTTATAGCCCCAAAAGGGGGTATTATCATACGCAATATGAAATCATGACAACATCCCCTAACTATTTTAAAGATGGCCAATTAACTGCGCAATTCGTAAAAATATTAGAGGAAAAAATTAAAGCTAACCCTGCAAATTATTTATGGAGTCATCGACGTTGGAGATATGAATACGATGCAGCTATTCACGAAAAATTATTGGTAAAATAGCGTTTTATTAATTTTCCAAAAAACTGGTTTTCGAACTATCGGTTTTGGTAATGGTTGGTTTTTTAATAGTCTCAAAACTGAATTTTTCTTTCAGCATTTCAACTCCTGCCCATCCCTCATTGACAACTCTAATATTGTGTATGCCTTGTTTTTTCAAGATACTTGCTGCTAAAGAGTTCGTTGATCCGTCTTCGCTTATAATGTAAATATTGAAATGTTCGTCTAACTCGGACATACTACCTGGATCCATAAATTCAGCTAATGGAAGTGAAACTGAATTTTTAATATGTGATTTATTGTAATCAAGTTCGGTTCTTATATCCAATGGCATCAAAAACTCATCAAAGGGAATATCCATGGCGAGTTCGTCTACTTCAACCTCAATGAGCATGTCGTATTTTAAACCCGCTGCACGCCAAGTTTCAAAACCATCTTTTAGGAAACCAATAATATTAGAAAATCCTGCTTCCTTGAAGTAGGCTAATGTTTCGTTTTCTAATGCAGCTTCAAAAATGAAAAGTAAAGGTGATGTTTTTGAAATCGACCCCATTGCTACTGCATATTTCACAGTAGCAGGGGTGATATGTAATGAGTTCGGAATATGACTTTCAGCCCACTGATCCTTCGATCTAGTATCAATTAAAATAGGTGCAGTGTTTTCAAGTAAATCCTTGAATTGTTCTAGTGCTAAAGCCATTTTATCCAACTAGTTGTTCTACAAATTGATTTACCTGTTCTAATCTTGTATAATCAACAGTATAAAAAATAAATTTACCTTCTCTTGTTGTAACAACAATTCCTGCTCTTCTCAATATTGCTAAATGTTGTGAAGCAACTGATTGTTCTAATCTAAGTTTTACATAAATTTCTGTCACTGTCATTTTTTGTTGCTCATCTATAAGCTTTACAATTTGTTGACGTAATTTATGATTCAAGGCTCTCAAAATCATTGCTGCTTTTTTACTGTGCAACAAATCTACTTTCAATGGTGCTTTACCATTGGCTAACATTAATTGTGGTAATGATTGGTTCATAATAATTTGATTATTGGGGGTTATAAAAAAATAATCGTTTTATAAAGTTACGTTATTAATTTAAAAACTAATATATAAATATTTGCGATTTAAAGAAATTCGCATACCGCTTATAAAAAAATAGGATTTTAGGATATTTTCGGAGGTACTTGATAAAAGTCTTTTAAATAAGCAGGCTTACTATAGGCTATATCCTCAAAATCTTTTATTTCCCATTTAGCGTTCGCTAATTTAATTAACTCATTTATGCCATAAGACTTCTCCGAAAAATAAAGATCAGGGTGGTTCGTCAACTCCTTTGCTTTTGTTGCACCATTTCCAATGCAAAGTAGGGGGCCCTTTTTAAGTAAATTTATTAAATAAGTATCGTCTAAAATAATAGATTGAGAATCAATCAATAATGTTTTATCTGCTTTATAAATTGCTCCAAATACCTCCATCCTTTTAGCATCAATCATGGAGAAAATTTGTACCGTTTCTGGATGCTTGATGACAACTTCATGCGTTGATGCTAGTTCGGATAATAATTCCAAAGTTGATAAACCAATCAAGGGCTTTTGTAAAGCGTATGCAATTCCTTTAGCACTGGACAATCCAACCCTTAATCCAGTATAACTACCCGGGCCCATTGTAACCACAATAGCATCTATTTCCTGCATTGATAAATTCAATTCTTGTAGTATTCTTTTAATTGCTATTTGTACAAAGGATGCATGTGTATTTGAAACTACATTTTGTTCAATTGCAAGCAATTGCTGACGTTTGCTAATAGCTATGGTGGCTGTTTCCCCAGCCGTATCGATATGTAAGAATGTAGGCAAATTCAAAAATTGTTTTGCAAAAATAAGCTTGTAATTGATAGAAAAGTAAGAAATTGTGCTTCTAATTTAATTTATATGTCGAAACAAATTATTCAAACAAACAAAGTGCCTGCTCCAATTGGTCCTTATAGTCAAGCTGTTATCGCTAATGGGTTCTTATTTGCTAGCGGTCAAATTGCATTTGATCCCGCTACAGGTGAATTGGTTTTAGAGACCATACAGTCGGAGACTAAGCAAGTGATGGAAAATATTAAAGCCATTTTAGAAGAAGCTAAAATTGATTTTAGTCATATTGTAAAAACAACCATTTTTTTAAGCGACATGCAGTTGTTTGCGCAGGTGAATGAAGTATATGGTAGCTATTTCACGGCTCAATTTCCTGCCCGTGAAACCGTTGCAGTAAAAACTTTACCTAGAAATGTTAATGTAGAAATTAGTGTGACAGCTGTTATGTCATTGTAGTAATATCAATTGTAGTTATAACACCAACTAAATACTAATTATTATAAATTATTTGTAAAAAAATTGATACTGCGTATTTAGTGTCCATATTTCATGGGGCTGCATAATATGCAGCCCCATTTTGTTATTAAAACAGTCAGGGGCGCCACTTAAGTTTTCAATGGCAATACTTTTTCTATGTGGTGGTGTATAAATTTGCAAATAAGGGTAGTTGTGATCTGGTGTAATAACTACTTTATATTTCGTATTTTCTAAAACACAACTAGGGTTATTAGAATCTGCTAAAAAACCATTATCTAAATTAATTTCTTTTAATAATTTACCATTTTCAAAATCATGATTTGGTAATATAACATTCGTTGGAATTAATTCAGTATCATATTCTAGCAGTCCTTTATTCATAAACTGAAGGGTGCAATCATCAATACTTTCAGCTATTTTAAAGTAGGGGTGCCATCCATCTACCATTGGTATATCAAAGTTTTCATTATTTTTTATTTCTGTTTCTACTACAATTTTATTATCCATCCAAAAAGTCCATTTTAATTTTATTTGGTAATCAAATGGGAATCCGGCATCCTTTTTTTGATAATGAAAAGAAAGCCATACACTAGCTGATTGGTCATTTATTTCGGTTTTATCCACTTCAAATGCTTCATTATATACAAGACCATGAATTGCATGTTTTTGTAAATAGAATTTTTCAATTTTATAATTGGATGTCTCGAAAAGGTAGCTGCCTTCATTCATTCTGCAACAAAAAGGATTCATTTTCGCACTCTTAAATCCATTTGATTCAAAATGTTTCCAATCTTGTTCAAGGTCATTGCCATCAATAACGTCAAATGGTGTACTTTCCATTGGCTGCACCCAGCTATTCAATAAGCCTCCTTTTGAAACGATATCTATATAAACATTTGAGCTATTATTTGTAATTCTAATGTTCTTAAAATCAAAATGGGGTTGAATATCAATTGTAAATGGCATGATTTGTTGTTTGAATTGAAAATTATAAATGAAACTATTAACTTTGGTTCCAAATACAAATCGAATGTACAAATTATTTTTTATCTCTTTTTTGCTCCTTTCCCTTTTGACCAATGCTCAAAAAATGAATAAGTATGATAGTACTTTAAAAATTGGAAAAGTTGGATTTAGGGTAAATTGTACAAATAAGAATGTAGAGCATAATGTTTTGAGTATTAAGCCAATTGGATTTACAAATGAGGCAAGAGAGATTGCTGTGGATTTGAAAGGAAGAATAATGTCGGCTGAAATTGACGACTTAAATCAAGATGGATTTCCGGATATGATTTTATTCGTAGTAGATGCAGCCGCAAAAATTAGTTTATTTACCATCAGTTCAAGAAATAATGAGTCCATGCAACCTATTTATTTTCCAGATATCACAAACGATGCTGTTTTAAGTAAAGGGTATAGAGGCTTTGATGAATATAAATTAGTAGAAGGTGTTTTATTCAGACAATTTCCAATTTTTGATGCTGATACCACTATCAAGACGCCTACCAAAAAAGCAAGACGTGTTATGTATAAAGTTGTAACTGGGGACAGGGGGATGCTCAATTTCAAAATGTTTAAAAACTTTGAATACAACGTTGACTAATAACCTTCTGCAATTACAATTTTGCCAATTCCTTTTTCATTTCCATCTATATCTCTAACAAATACCAGGTATATGCCTGTGGCAACCTGTCTTCCTTCATAGGTCCTAGCATTCCAAACTGCTTGTCCTCCAAGTGCTCTTGTTTGATATAAAAGTTTTCCTGTTAAATCAGTTATCTTAACAACTGCGTTATCAACAAGTCCTTTTATAGCAATCAATCCATTAAAATTGGGTGGAACTGGATTGGGAAATATTTGAATATTTTGTTGATTGGTCGCGCCTTCGGTTGCAGTACCCCTATAACTTACCATTTGAGTTTTAGTATTAAAAAATACTTCACCATTTTTTGGGTCAATGACAATTTGAACAATACTATCTGAAGGTAATGGGCTATTATTTTTTGTAAAATGTTCAATGATATTAATGCCGTCCTCACTTAGTAACCAAGCGCCATTATTGGTTCCAACCCATTTACGATTGGCTCCGTCAATAGCAATCGTATTAACAACTTCCTTTTGAAATAAATACCCGTTAAATCCATTATTTTTTACAATAGGTAAAAAGGCATTACACGGTTCGGCAGAAATATTTCCACAATTAAAAATAGCTATTCCGTTATCTGTTCCTACCCATATGGATCCCATTTTGTCATTTGCGATACTTGTTACATAGTTACTTGGTAAGTTTCCAGCATTTTGGCCAGTAGTGAGTATTTTCCAAACCTCTGTACCATAAACATCTTTTGATTGGTAAATATATATTCCTTGTTTATTGGGTGCAATCATCCATGCTTGTTGTTTATTATTAACAATAAATTTGTCTAGCCCTTTAGTTGAAATATTAATGGGTGCTGTAAGGGTATTCCAACTATTGTCTACTTGTCGAACTAATCCTTGTTGATCTTGTGTAACCCATGCCATCTGATTTTGATCCATTTGAATTTGCTTAAACGCGCCTCCATTTTTATTAGGAAAAATCACATCAATCTGTTTATTTTCATTGGTTAAGTGTATTAAACCATTGTTGGTTGTAAACCAAAAGCTTTGATCTTTTTTGGAGATAGAGGAGGCATTTAAATTGGGTAAAATTGTATTTCCTATTTGTTGAATTTGCTCCCACTTGTTATCTTTAAATTGTGCATACCCTGAATTATTTTCACCAAATGGTGCTAATAAATAATTTTCATTAACTGACATTGTTCCATTTAAATTAAACATAGGACCACCTGTTGTTATCCATTCTATACCTGTGGACTTATGAAGTAATCCCATACTACTATCTGCTACCCAATATTGATTATTGTCCAAAATAGATTGCATTGGAAACTTTAACTGATTGCTATCAATGATAATGGAAGTTGTATAGTCCTTATTCAATTGAATTAGTGCACCTTTTTTTGTTGGATAATGAACATTAATATGAATACTATTTAAAGTAGTATCTAAACTTTCAATCTTACCATTACTTATTTTGTAAACTTGTTTACCATCAACCAACTTAAATATGGAATTGTTATTGTAGGCGTATAACAATTGATTTTGTTGGATAATTCCTTTTATGTTTAAAGGATCAAAATTTACATAATGAACCCATTGATTATATTGAATCCAATTATTTTTTAAGGGACAAGCCCAAATTCCATTTTCAGTACTTGCGAAAATGGAATCACGTGTAATCGTGACATCATATGTATTCGTCGATTGTTGATTATTATTGGGATACCAGGTGTCTTTAATTTCGTGCTTTATTAAATCAATGACAACTATTCCAAATGCTGTTGACAAATAGCCATAATTATTAAAAACCTGAATGCTATTTATTTTTCTAAATGGGTACAAATTAGTTAGCTGAATTGCGTTAATATTAAAAACATTATCACCCTTTACAATATCAATATTGCTGTTTGCGTAAGTAATAATAAGTTGTTCTTGATTTTCATCCCATACCATATGCTCAATGCCTATATCATTTAAGCCAGTTGACTTATCGATCCAATGTATAGGGTTTTTGTTATCTAATGCAATTATTTGATAGGGGCTTGCAGCATAAACATAGTCGCCTTTGACTACATTTTTAATACTATGATTATTGAAATGACCACGCCATTGTCCAATACCACCTAAATCATTTTGTGCTTGTAATTCAATACAAGAAAGAGAGAGGAGTATTATGGCAAATAGTCTATTCATTATTTTAATGCAGTATAAATTGCTTCCTGAATTTTTGGCCTTAGATTTAAAGAATTAAAAACTTTACTATCTCTGGTTGGGTAAACTCTATTTGATAAAAATATAAATAGTATTCCATTAGCAGGGTCTGCCCAAACGCATGTGCCAGTATAGCCAGTGTGTCCAAATGTGGAAGGTGAAGGACTTAAACTTGGGTAGGGGTCTTTGCTAGTTGCATTATCTTTCTCTGGTTTATCAAAACCAAGTCCACGTCGACTATTGCTTGTATTGTAAGCTGTAAATTTTTGAATAGTAGATGGCTGTAAATATTGTTTTCCTTCCCAGTTTCCATTATTCAATAACATTAAATATAGCTTCGCTAAATCAGTTGCATTGCTAAATAACCCTGCATGTCCTGCAATGCCCCCCATGGTGGATGCTCCTTCATCATGAACACTTCCTCTTAATAATTCATGTCTAAAATATTCGTCATTTTCTGTAGCCGCAATTTGCTCGATAGTTGTTTTGTTTAAAGGTAAATATCCTGTTGACTTCATGCCCAATGGAGTATAGAAACTTTGAGCTGTATATTGATCAAGACGCATGTTAGTCACCTTTTCAATGATGTTACCTAAAAAAATAAAATCATTGTCGCTGTATATATATTTACCAGCATCGCTTACTGGACTTCTTAAAATTTGTTGTTGAATAGTATCCACCCAGCTATTGATTAGCCATTTATTCGGTGAAATAAAATATTGATGATTATTGTCTTTACTATTACTTACCACATTAGGTATAAAGGAACCATCTTTTTGTAGTAATGATTCATAAAATTTTATATAAGGGTACAATCCAGCCTGATGTAATAATAAATCTTTGAGTGTGATGTCAGCCTTTTTATTTCCTCTTACCCAAGGAAGGTAATCGCCAATGGTTTTATTGATATCTATTTTTCCTTCTTCCACTAATTTCATAATACTCACAGTGGTCGCGGTTATTTTTGTAACCGATGCTAAATCATAATAAGTGTCTAGGGTAACATCACTCGAACCTGTTCCAGCTGTGGACCCATATGCTTTATTAAAAACTATTTGATTGTTTTTTGCGACTAAAATTTGGCATCCAGGAATCGCCTTTTTATTGATTGCATCATAAACAAGTGAATCTATGATATTCAATTTTTGAATGTTGATGTCGCCTGAGCCGTAGGGTACATCATCTGAAATACTTACTGGAAGTTGTCCATTAGCTATGGCTTTACCTTTTAGCCAATCGAAGACAGCTGATTGCACATAATCGTTATCCTCGTATCCAAATAGAATATTTTTTACATTTTTAAAATCAATTACTGCGTATGGATTTCCAAATACAAGGTGTATCCAATTGTTTGGATGCGTTTCGTTTAAAAATTGTAAAATAAAAGAGGGTATTTGAAAATGATTAGCTGGTCGACGATGGTAACTATGCAAGCCTACAATAACTTGTTGGTATTGCAGGATGCTGTCCTTTATGCGATCCAATGACAAACTATCTTTAGGGTTTATATAAAATACTTTTACATCGAATTCATTGAAAAGCGCATTAGTTATTACATTAGGTTGATTCGTATTCAATGCAATATAAGCGGTGGGTATCTTTTTATTTAAGTTGGGAAGTGTATTCGCTTTGCAATAAGTTATGGATTGTTTTGCCATTTCTGATTTGATGACACTAATTGACTTATTTAAATCAGCTACTAAATTGGTGGTATCAATGAATTGTTTTTTACTCAATCCGTATTTATATTTTGCGGCAAGAATTTTTTTGACTCTTTTATTTATTTCTTCTTCTGTAATTCTACCTTCTGCTATGGACTGTTTAATTTTATCAATGGATGTTCCAATTTCGCCAGGTAAACAAAGCATATCATTACCAGCTAATATGGCGCGCACATTTGATTCGCCGCGTGGAAAATAATTGCTAATGGCTTGCATATCCATAGCATCGGTAATTGTTAATCCTTTGAATCCAAGTTCGTTAATTAATAAATCATTGATTGCTTTTGGAGACAATGAAGTCGCAAATTTCGGAGTGGTATCTATAGCTGGAACCGATAAATGCGCCACCATAACCGAACCTACTCCAGCCTTTATAAGTGCTTTA
>Ga0114975_10001374_pt1 | contig 17366 bp, 11 predicted proteins | sample S_130626_EF_Meta_FD_87031 | JGI IMG/M metagenome (GOLD analysis project Ga0114975, IMG submission 87031) | Freshwater microbial communities from Lake Simoncouche, Canada to study carbon cycling - S_130626_EF_MetaG | ecosystem: Environmental > Aquatic > Freshwater > Lake | place: Lake...
AATTGGCACCTTTTGTAGGCAATGCTCCATAATAAGAATAATTATCTATACCGGCACCGGCCCCATAACCAGAACCGGACCCAGACCCATAACCAGACCTAGCACCAGACCCAACACTAGTACCGGACCCAGAACCAGAACTATAAATCGGTCTTCCATTACTATCTTTCGCGATTTCTTTTAATCCGGTTCCAGCCGATTTCACCAAATCAACAGTTCCTCCAACGCCTGATTTTAACAAATCAATTGCACCACCAGTTCCAGATTTCACCAAGTCAACTGCCCCGCCAGTTCCCGATTTAAGTAAATCGACTGCACCGCCAGTTCCCGATTTAAGTAAATCGACTGCACCGCTACCAGCAGATGTTAACAAGTTACTTGTAGTGTCAACCGTTTTATTTACCAAATTTCCGGCAGTGTTTACGGTGCCACTTACCACTGCGCCGGTCTGGTTCACAGTATTGTTCACCATATTTTTAGAACCGGTAGTACCGACCGCACTTACACCTGCCGAATTGATATTCAATGAACCACTTACATTCTCTGGAACCAATGATGTCCCATTTGTTGTCAATGTTCCGGAACCACCTTTTCCGCCACAATTTGTGCAAGCATTACTACATGAACCGGTGCAGGATGGGCATGATGGACATACCGGTGGAACAATTTGGGTTTTCAACATATAATCATCCGAAAAATTATAATCACTACCGTTGTTTCCACTATTGAAATATCTATAATAATCATACCAGAAACGATAATAATCTGATTGGCTATTACCCGTTGACCCAGTATCAGTTCCACTTGAACTATCTACCCCATTACTGTTGAAACGAGCAACCTTTTCAATGGCATATTTGGTCGAATCGGACGAATCCACTTTTATCAAAGCAACCACTGTTTTCGTTGAATTTGGCATATACAAGACAATATATTTATAACCATCACTATAAGTAAAAGCATTGAAATCTACACTGGAAATAGTATTCGAGGTTGAACTCACTTGCCCGGTCGAAGTATAGTTCGAATAACTACCCGTTCTATTGTAAATAGTAATACCACTCGATGAACGGATAATTAAATTACCATTTGCGGTATCGAATTTCACGTATTTACTTAGTTGATATACGGTTTTATTTGGGTCATAGTAACTATCATATACGTATTTTCCATTATTGGTATCGTTATCATCGGTTTGACTAGATAATGTAAAGCTACTTGAACTATGGTTTTTATTGGCCATTGTTCCGCCAGGTCCAAACATATAACTCATCAAATGCGCTGGAGAATTATCACTACTTCCATATTCTCTCAATTTAAGAATATGCATGTAGGTGCTATCTACCCATGGCATATAGAATAATTGGTATCGGTCCGTATTGGAACCATAGGTTACATAACTCCATGAACTGTTGGTGCTACTCACCGTGGTCAATAAACTTTCACTAGTATCTTTTGGAACAACTGAACCATCAGTGTAGGTAGTCGTATAAGAATGATTCGAATTATTACGGGTAGTAACGTATATTTTACTTATACTTGAAGAAGTGCTATTTACATTACCACTGACATTCGAATAATTGGTTGAATCTACTTCCACGAGATTCGCGTTTATTTTGTCGAAATATAAATTATCATATAATTTAGCTACACTACGTTGATTTGAATATTGGGGAATCTCAACCATTATTAATGAATTTGAACTAGAGGTGGGGTCCATTTCATACTGGAAACTGACAAATCCTTCTTTCATACAATTTTTACAAATCATTGTCGTAAATACTAATACTACTAATAATATAATAAACAACAATAATGGACTTAATTTCATAGATAACATTTATACAATAATATATATTATATTGCCGAAAAGAATTTTCATTATTTTGCTATATGTTTATTTGCTACCGAATTTACACCTTTCCCACGTTTCAACTATCTCCTAAAGTCGGTATAAAATTGAAAGAAACGGGCGCATTCGTAGATTGATATATCACTATTTTATATATACGAACCAAATATGTCTAAATCTACAGATGTCGAAGTAAAAGTCAAGAAAACGAGAACGAAGAAAGAACATATTCCCCTACAACCCTATTTTGATATCAAAAACCAATATGAAATTGGGGTCGATGAAGCTGGTCGAGGGCCGATGTTTGGCCGATTATATGTTGCCGCCGTTGTTTTACCTAAAGACGGCGATTTCAAACATGGCGATATGAAGGATAGTAAAAAATTCACAAATAAAATTAAAATCAAGGAAACGGCTGAATATATCAAGCAACACGCGATAGCTTGGAATATTCAATATGTAGAAAATACGGTGATTGACAATACAAATATATTACAATCCGTGATGGTGGGCATGCATGCCGCCATACGTGCCGTAATTGAACAAGTGGATGCAAAAACGAATGGCGATATAGATAAATATATGTTACTGATTGATGGAAACTATTTTACCCCTCATATGGTATTTGACGAAACGAGTCAAAGTTTACGCGAAATATCATATGAAACCGTGGAGGGTGGTGATAATAAATATACTTGTATTGCCGCCGCCAGTATTTTGGCTAAAGTTGCCCATGACGAATATATCGCCGACATGTGTGCTAAATATCCTATACTTGTCGAACGATATAGTTTAGATACTCACGTTGGCTATGGAACCAAAAAACATTTGGACGGCATACGGGAACACGGTATTACCCAATGGCACCGGCGAAGTTTTGGTTGTTGTAAAACGGCTAAATATTCCCCGATTATAGAGATATCATCATCCCTTCCACCACTTTCTTAGAAACGGTGATAAAATGACTCTCTCGGTCCATAATACTATAACCAATGAAGAATTGATTGGTTTCTTTTAAATGAATAAAACCTAATGTGTATTCTACTTTTTGTTTTTCGAAGGTAAATAGATTCGAATATTTTTTTAATTGGTATGTTTCGGCGTCCAATACTACGAAAATATGGTAGTAATAACGACGGTCTTCGTAACTCACCACATGACATAAAAACCAGATTTCATTTCCAATATTGATGCCGTTACTAGAACCGCGCAGGAAACGGAATAATTTAGGTGTTTGAAACGAATTTGTTTGTTTAAATACCATATTCTCCATACCGCCCTCAATATCACCAATGACTAATGGATGCCATCCATAAATCGATTTCAATTTATTTTTAGAGTCATTAAATAATACCCAATTCTTTTCAACGTCGTTTTGTCTCTCTTTTGAGATAAACCCGGATTTCGTGCACCCCTCGACCAAATCAATTTTACCATGTTCAACCACGATTTTGTGTTGACCTAGACCGCGGTTAGCATTATACAATATTTCGTCATTATGCGAATGCAGCCGGACATCTTCTAAACCGACATATACATTGTCTAATTCGGAATTATATTGTAACAAGAATTCGTCCTTTTGCTTCCACTGGAGCGGATTCGAAATATCAAAGACGGCAATTATATTTTTCGTCTCAATATATTGTTGATTTACATATCCGCCATTGTCATCGATTTTATAGTTCACATATCTCATGTTTACTACTAAATCACCCGCCCCGTTAATACACATGGTAGGTGTGCTTGATAAAAATGTTGGCATAAATGCTTCCAACATGGTTTTACCTATGTTTTGCAATAATTTCACATTTCCATCATTTGGCACATCGTAGTCCTTTAATTTTGAAGTATAAAATTTATAGTTGCTTAGCACATTTTTCGCAATACCTTCCTCACATGTATGATGAGCCAATACTTTCATGCAATATTGTGGTAAATTCAACTTGTCTTCATTGCAGTAGTATCCAATGATAGTAAATTCGTAATCTAATTTATAATCATAGACGTCCTTCTGCATAAACAAATAATCACGTTCGGGGTGATTAATACGCATCTTGTTTGCTAAGGTGAAATACAAATAGGCCAATTTATTCTTACCCGAATTACGATAATGTTGCACAATTTCGTATAAATTTTCAATACGGTTGGGGAAAAAATTGTATCCCTCCATCCAATAATAGACTGCACTTGCCATATCGTTCATGTACCGATAGCATTTACCAATACTATAATAACTAAACCACACTTCTTCGTGCCAACCGCCTAAATCGATTCTCTTTTTGAAAAATTCGATGGCCTTTTCATAATTTCCCGAGTCGCGATAACTATTGGCTAAATAAAATGTATAACGGTCGTTATTCGGATTTTCTTCGAGCCCCTTGGACAATAATTTTATATCACGAATAAATTTATCCGCCTTACTGCCGCCGTCCCCAATATCATTGATAAACAATACTTCTTTATCAATACGTTCGGATTTACACCAATCCGGTGATTTCACATATTCATGCGTTACGCCCCAATAATACATACCGCAATTATTTTTCACGATACGTGTATTTTTATAATAGAAATCGTCACTACCTTGGAATACATGATATACCTCGGCCGTTAAACTTCTCTTAAACTCTTCCACATTCATTTTAGGATTTAGGCATAATACCATATCTGCATCTAATAATAAAATATAATCGGCTAGTTCCATATTTTCACACGCTTTTAGAGCAAAACTTCGGTTATGGCCGAAGTCTTTGAATGGCTCTTCAACAATTTTACCGGGAATATTTTTAGATTTGAAAAAATCTTGAATGATTTCTTTCGTATTGTCCGTGCTACCCGTATCGCAAATGCAATAGGAATCAATGATTGGGGTCACTGATTCTAATAAACGCCCGATGATTTTACTTTCATTCTTTACAATCATGTTCAAACATAATTTAGGCGTTTTAGCGGAGAGGTCAATATGAATAGTTTCACTCATTCGGTTTTCGAATTATAAATAGTATTGTTTCTTTTTATTTAAATCTTTTTGCCATTTTATTTTTTAACTATAATATAACTAAATACTATGGCATTTACCAGATTTCATGATGACCCACATCGTATTAAAAAACAGAGCGATATAAGCACGTTTGCAGGCAGATATCATTTAAACACTCCTGGCCCCGGTGCCGACCTCCCTTTTTTTGCCGACCCACATGTAAGATTAGAGCGATGGGGTGCCAATACCATGACCAATACCGTAAATTTAGAGAGCGATTTATTCGGGTTATCGCGCCGATTAAATCGTGATGTAGTAGACAAAAATGATTATAAACAACATCGGGCGAGTTCGACTATGCCTTCTTATGCAGATAAACCGGAATTCGTAGAAGAATCCAGAGCCAGTCATCCAGCATGGATGTATAGAGATTTAGAACATTCTCGTTGGGAAAAACCTTGGTTGAATCCTCTGGCTAATTTAGAGAAAAAATTCTCCCACAATATTCAAACCCGTATTTTAGAAAAAGATAATTTTATACCTACCATTCCTATTGTACAAGGGTCGAATACCATGGAATATTATTTATCGGGGCGTTCTCATTGTTTAGGAGGAAAAGATATTAAATGCGAAACTTTGTAAAAGATGATTTTTTGAATATTGTTTCGCCAAATATTATATAAGATATATATAATTATATAATATAAATGGAATTAGGAATACCTCTATTAGCTTTAGGTTCTCTTTATGTTATGAATAATCAAAAAAAACCGGGCAAGAATCGTGAAGAATCGTTTCAAAATAAAAATGAATTACCAAATACAAATATTCCCAATAGAAATTATCCCGATGAATTTCCTATTGTTTCGACTGAAACGGACCAAACCAGTAAACTCTCACATGATAACAAATTCGATGCACCCTATGTATATACGGATAAATATTTCAACCCTAGAGTCAATCCCGATATCGTAAATACCCAAGTTCCTATGAATGGACAAAATGTGAAATCGAGTGACGCGGCCTCTTCGAAATATTATTCATTGACCGGGGAACAAGTGGACCAGGGATATTTCCAACATAACAATATGGTCCCTTTTTTCGGCAGTAATTTGCGCAGTCGTCATGTCGATTCCAATTCAAATGAGAGTGTATTAGATAATATGAATGGTTCTGGCTCCCAAAATTACAATAAAAAAGAGCAATCCCCTCTCTTCTCTCCTGCCGAAAATTATCATTGGGCCCATGGCGCCCCGGTCAATACTGATTTTTATCAATCACGTGTCAACGTCGGTAGTCGTATGGCCAATGTAAAACCATTTGCCGAAGAGCGGGTGGGTCCTGGTCTAGGTTTAGGATATACAAGTCAAGGTGCGGGCGGTTTCAATTCGGGTATGGCGATGCGGGACCAATGGTTAGACAAAGACGTGGATGGACTACGTGTGGCAAATAAACCAAAGGCGAGTGGATTAGGATTGTTTGGACACGAAGGTCCGGCCATGAGCAAAGTCACTCATCTGGGCAGTATTGGTCAACAAGAGAAAAACCGTCCCGATACTACCTTTGAGATGTTTGAAGACCGCTGGTTCACGACTACCGGTGCAGAAAAAGCGCCGATGCTTCATGCTATACCCATTGACCGTCATGTCACCCGTCCCGAAACTACGACCGATTATATGGGCGGTGCCGGTTTGGCCAGTGCAACCACTTACGTTCCTGGTCAATATATGCCATCGACCAATATTGAATTGGGAGCGGTTCCCGTGGCCGGTGCAAACGCGGGTGGTCGTCAATATGCCAATGATGGTGATTATGGTATCAAAAGTAAACACGCTTATCCTAACAATCGTTCGGCCAATCAACAAGACGACTATTTTGGCGCGGTAGGTGGTGCATTTGGTGCAGCCGTTGCTCCTCTACTAGATATATTACGTCCATCGCGTAAAGAAAACACGATTGGCACATTACGTCCTTACCAAAACCCTAAGGCGGAAGTGGCTCAATCCTACATTTTCAATCCAGCGGACCGTCCTAGCACAACAATCCGCGAAACTACCGAGAATTCGAAATTCCATTTGAACGTCAACGCGAACCAGCGCGGTGGTGCTTACGATGTCACTGACCACCAAGCGATTGAAAACAATCGTCAAAATACGAGTGATTTCTATTATGCGGGCGGAGCGGGGGCCAGTGCCGGAACTCGGGAAATGCGGGCATATAACGCGGAATATAATCAACGTAACAATGATGTGAAATCGTCGACCATTCAAGGGCGAATGGTCCAAGGCAATATGTCTTTGATGAATGGAGATGTGAATATGCGCACCAATACGAATCGCGATGCATATATGAAGAATAATCGTTCCGTCGCGCCGACAATGCCTTACCAGGCCCCTGACGTAGCGGCCATGGGCCGCGTAGCTGGTAATGGCGGTTCATCGTTGTATTCCAATATACAATTAGACCGTAGCAATCCGGAAATATTGAGCATGTTGAACAGCAATCCATATGCCATCAATACGGCGAAACGACTATAAGCGGTCGGTAAAACAATATGATTATTTTCACACCTTTTCTCATTTCCACCGCCGATAATATATATAAATCATTATTTATATATATTTTCCTGATTTTTCTTGTTTTAGTCCATCTATAGTTCGTTCATTAGTTGTTTATTGAGTGGTATTTCTTTGGAAATGTTCTTGATAATCTTCTCGGTATTCTTCTCATCTCCGCTCCCGGCTACTTTACATAATTTTATGGACTCTGTAATATGGTCATCATGTTCTACATTAGGTGGTATATCATTCGACCATGCCATACATTGTTTCATATTTTCTTGGCTAATATGGAAAATTGCCTTTTTGATATCTTTTAGATTTTCGTCTTTGTTCCATTCATCATTGTCATGAACATAAAATGTATTACGCCGTTCATCGGTGCAATGGAGTGGTCGTTCCGTAATTTGCATGGAAGACAATCCGTCGATGAATAGCTTGGAAATACCATCAACATACCCATTTTCGTAGATTTTCATCATATCGACCTTTGATTTTAATTCTTCAATGAATTTACTGAAGTTGAGGGCATCCTTGCACTTTTCATTGAGAAACATATTGATGGTGTAGGATTGATTATTATTAGTGGTTGTGTTATACGAATTGTTAGCGGGTTTTAGAGTCATTACGACATCCGTAAGAGTTTTGTTTTGTTCGACGATCGTATTGTGTTGGGTCACCATGAAATTACGTATTTCTTTGTTTTCTTTCATTAGCATTTGCATCATTTCAATCCAATTGGGTTCGTTTTCGGTTGATTCTTTTGGTATGGGCTGGGTGGTTTGTGATGCATCGATTTTACTTGGTGGAACATAATTGCAATTTTTTTTGTGGCGATAATATCCAGATGCATATTTGTATACAGAACCACATATACAATCAAATCGTTTGTCGATATTTGTCGACGATTCGTTATCATTTCCCCCATCATTTGTCGATTTTTTACTATCATTCATGTTTTTGAGGTGCTTTGCAGTTGATAAATGTTTCGTATAGTCAGTTTTTTTGCGTGTATTATAGGTGCAAATATCACAATAATATTTTGTGTAGATTTTTGTCGATTTTTCTATATCCATTTTATATATATTTGGGTATATAAAAAATCGTCTAAATCCTTTTCCAAAAAATACATTAAAAAATTTTATGCAGTCATACAAAATTTATAATTACGATTTTCACACGGTCCCAGTCACAACCACTTTTTTTGATAAATTGAAGGACCCCATATTCCATTTCTGACATTTTCTCTGACAAAATAAAATGTCAGAACCGCCGATAATCCTTCCATTTATTTTAAGGTTTTTGGAAGGGGGGGTATAAAAATAGAAAAATTTACTCATAATTTGTGGAAAGAAAGGAAAGAAATAATGACTATTCATACTATCATAGTCATTATTTGGCGATTTACATTTATTGACATAATGTATTGAAATAGCCGGATAATTCATTTTCTACGTTTTGTAATATAATAATTTTGTTTATTATTTCGTTTAAATTATATTTTATTTGTTGTGTTTTAATCTTTATCGAACTCGTCAACGACTTTTGCTTTCTCATATCTGCTAATACCGTATTAATACTTTTTATAATAAGAGGACTATCGGTTATAATATGGTGACATAGTTTTTCATATGTATCTACTTTCGATATGTGTTCCAAAAAATAATTAAACGTTTTATTTATCAATTGATTATTTCCAATTACATAGATTATATCATTTTTAAATTCAGAGACAGTTGTTGTTATATGATCTTTCATGTTGAGTAATAATTCATTTTCATTTTGGTATGGTGGTGGTGGTGGTGCTATCGATTCCGGACTTATTGAACATAAATTTGAAAACACTTCATTAAATATAGTTGACATAATTGTATCTCGATTCGCGTTTGCATCCGTAGGATGAAAGTATTCGTAATACATGTTCGCTAATTGTATTAATACATTTTTATTGACTTCATTGGCCTCATTAAAATCTTTCACCCATTTCCATTCTTTATTTTTTACATTCATATAGAGATTTATAATATGACACAACGAATATTTGAATTTTTGAATTATAACTTGTTTAGTTGCTATATCAATGTTTGGCTCTTTTGCATGTAAAAGTATGAACATTTTTTCAAGAATCATACTCAATACCGACTGATAATTATACTTGTGGGTAATTCCTTTTTTTTCGAATACCTTATGTTTTATATAATCTCTTGTAAATAATTTGTTTAAATCACTTACTGTATCACTTACTGTATCTTTGAATGACATATCCATTAGAGCAAACATTTGACCATTATATGAATAAGAAATTTTTACTACATTGATGGAATCGATTGAACTTAAAAAATTGTTTTTAGATACGAATGATTCAAATCTAGGGCTAATTTTATAATATCCAATATTATTATCATCACTTACGCACCAGTATATAAAATTTCGAATCATATAACAAACCTCTTTTTTTTCCAAACCCGATTTTTTATCAACGATGAAATCTATATCTATATCATTACTTGGATATTCTGGATATGTAGACGGTTGTGTATTCAAATGGATTGCTTGGCCTCCTTTTAAATACATTGTAACGCCTTTTTTTTCTAGAAGTGGTGTTAGAAATCCTAATATGAAAAAAATAACATGTGAATATATTTTTGCTCCCTCATTTTCATAATATTCTCTAAAACCAGTTGTTTCATTTTTTTCTATTATTTTGTTTATCTTGGTTATGTCCTTTATTTTTATTATGTCCTTTATTGTGTTCTTTATTGGCTCAACATCTTCTTCGAAAAATGTGGACCATTCTTCACGAGTTATATTTTGCGGTGTTTTATCAATGATTTTTGCGAATGCTTCTGATTTCTTTCTTTCTGCAGATTCTTTTGCTTTCTTTCTTTCTGCAGATTCTTTTGCTTTCTTTTTTGCGGATTCTCTCATCGTTTGAATATTATATCTTTTACGTGAGGTTCTACCTCTAACCAAACTTTGTATTTTTGTTGCAGCACTTTTTATTTTTGTTGCCGCTTTTTCTTCTTCTTTTGCCGCTTTTTTTTCTTCTTTTTTTGCAGTTTTTTTTTTCTGGTATTCTTCATCCCTTCGTTTTTTTTCTTCTTCTTCTAGTCGCCTTTTTATAGCATCTTCTTCTTCCTTTTTTATTTCTTGTTCTTTTGCCTTATTTATTTTTTCAATTATATTATTTATTTTTGTTTTATAATATTCGATTTTATCTATATAATTTTGTCTTTCAGTAATAAGATTATCAATATTAATATCGGGTTGGTCCTCCAAGTGGGTTATCTCACGATACAAGTTTAGTCCATCTACTATTTTTGCCTCAACATTATAATAGGAATCAATGATACTCTGTAGATTTTTTCTGTTTATATAATCTGTATCTACGCTTTTAAACAATACAATCAATTCGTTTAGTTTTTCAAAAAATCTACCGTATATTTCATTCAGTGTTTTATATTTTTTATAATTTTCTTTTTTGATTTCGTGATGTATTTTTTTACTTTCATATTCTTTTTTATTATTTGGTAAAAGTGAAAGCAAAAAATTAGGGGATTGTGGTGATTTTGATAGGGGGATTGGATTAATATTTATTTTTTTGGTAGATGCTATCTTTTCAATTTTTTTTTCAGGTGATTTTGATTTTATTTCTTTTGATTTTATTTTTTTTGATTTTGGCCCGCCGCCCCTATTTTTTCGATTAAATGTTTTATTCTTCCTATTTTTTCTAGTTTGCATATATAATAGTATGATACTAAATATTTATTTAATATCATAAAAAAGGTTATCCCTAAATATTATTTAACGTTTTCCTTTTTTGGCGGATTTCTTGGCTTTCTTTCCTCCTTTTTTGGCGGATTTCTTTCCCTTTTTGGCGGATTTCTTGGCTTTCTTTCCACCTAGTGCATCTGCTACTGGTGCATCTGCTTCTGTTTGGTTTGTTTCTATTGGGTTTGTTTCTGTGGTTACTGCTGGTGCTGATGTATCTGCTTCTCTGGTTGGGTCTGTTACTGCTGGGTCTGGTTTGTTTTCTGGTTTGTTTTCTGTTTCTGTTAGGCCTGTTTCTCCTGTTACTGTTACTGTTACATCTGCGTTTTTTCCATCATCATTTGGTCCATCATTACCTCCTCCCTTCTTTTCATATTTTCCCTTCTTACCATATTTGGCATGAAATAGGGGTGATGCCTCCTTCAATGCATCACCGAATTTGTAATTCTTGTTTGTTTTCCTTTTCATACGGAAAAATTTGGTCGCGAATTTTGTCCACGGTGTCATCCTATAGATTATGCCTAGATATTCTTATTCACAAAATAAGACCGACATTTTTTGTGCCTCCTTGTTTTCTCCCGGCCGCAAGAATAAACCCGCCAACATAGTATCATCCCGAAATCGAACGCTATATTCTTGTTGAATATTATTTCGACCAATTCTTCCTAAAGATTGTATAATTTTCTGTTGGGTCATTAAAGTCAAATCTTTTCCTAAAAATCCATGGCAAAACTGATAATTCGTTCCATATATATAATCACTCGACCCAACAATCATATACAATTGCTGATTATACGCTAAACGTTTCATTATCTCCATATAGGGCACATGGGGATTATTGGCAAATACGCCAATACCCATCAACAACAGCATTTTCATCGAGTTATCTATATTCAACCGCATAATATCCTTTACCGTATTTTCGTCTATATCCGGGACAAACGCATTGGCCACGATTTCGTTTCCAGGTATCCATAATTGCTGATGCTGTTTCGTATTTGGAACATACAATGATTCTAAACAAATGTTGTTGAATTGTTCTTTTAGACGGGCGATTTCATTCATTACCTTATGAGTTTCGCCATTAAATTGTTCTCGTTCCATTTTCTTCGATTTATCGATTTCCTTACCTAATTTGTCTTCCATCGTCCGTTGTAATCCGTCAATTTCTCTCTGCACTGCCAAATTCTTGTCCATCTTTTCCAATAAATTGCTAAATACTTTTTCCGGAATTTTGGATTGTTGAATATAAAATTTGGCGATTTTTTCTACATCTTCGACTAAAAACAGGGTCGGTCCGTCCGTCAATGTATATGCATCTTCCGTCGTCAACAAAATTCCTTTCGATGCATTTACTGGTTGCTGTAATGGCACTGGACCAGGACCCTTTACCGTTCCTTGGCCCAAACTCGTTGCCGATACACTCGCCATACGGGTCAATACGGTACCACCACCCTTACCCGTATTCGTCGTCGTGTCCATACTTTTCGATTTTTGAATACCCGCTTTACCAAATTTGGGTCGCTGACTCGTTTTCAAATCATCGTATATCTTTGGCCACGATTCCGCGTATACATGTTTCAATACTTCTAAATAATATGTTTTGACCGAATCCATCGATATACTTGCAATGTCCGTGCCGAAATACGAATCTATATTATATTCTTCATCCACCAAATCATTATCGTTGACATATTTCAAGAACCTCACCACTTCACCTAAATCAAAATAGCGTAACAATGATTTATTTTCTTCACAATGTCGAACACTTTGTCTAATCACGGAATACTCTGCAAATAATAGATGGGGCAATACACAATATCCATTTTTATTGGTCAGCGATATCGTCTTCCGGCAATCATAACTTTTAATCGTAAATATTTCGGCATTTTCGAATCTCGCCCTAAAATCCATGATCGTGTCACAAATCTCCTCCTCCTTTGGTAAAGTGGCACACGATAAAACCACTTTCGATATTTTATTTTGTATCCAATTTTCGTGTATAATTTGGTGTAAATCGTGGTTTTCATAATCCATCGTAATGGTCGGTTCGTCCCAATAGGTAATAATCTCGGGTTCCTTATTGAATGCCAACATATATCGCATGGCCACTAAATATGATTTCACGTCACATATAATCATTTCGACATTATTCCCCACACTATTATCTATTTTGGCAATGGCGCCCGATTTCTTGTTTCTTATGAAATCAATGGCCGCATAATTATGGAGGCGAATATCTGACGCCGTTTCGCAACCAAAGGCGAAGGCGATTTTCTTCTCTACCGAAATCGCGGATTTCGCCAATGCTAGGCCGACGTGTCTCGCTACACAAACGAAAATCACCTTGAATTGTTGGGTAAGGCCGATGGGCGAAAGAGTTTTCCCGGTTCCGGTAGGAGCCGTATACAGAACTAATTTCGCTTGGTCCGGGTTCCGTTTTAGAATCGAAAAGAGCTGTTTTTGGTGATTGAATAATTGGCGGTCTTCATATTTGAGTATATCCGCGTTTCGTTCGATGATTTCCGGCGTTTGATATATGAAATCCTTCGTATCGATGTTTTGTAGCACGTGGTTGATACAATTGTCTACGACGATTTGCACGTATTGATTTTTATGATTTATTGTTGCCCATTTCATTTGAATAAGAGTATATACACAAGAGATGTAGTTTTTTTGGTGAGATTTTGTGGCGGAAACGTCGATTTTGGTGCGTTCGCCCAACGATTCCAACATTTGTTGACATAAATCGATTTGGACAAATTCCAATATCTTTTCGCGGAATTTTTGGACGGTGTTTTCCACATTTTGTAAGCGGATAATGTCGGCCTTTTTTAATTTTTTTATGGTTTTTTGGGATATGAGGGGTAATTCGATGATATTTTCGGTAGTGCCCGTTCGTTTTTCATATTTTATAATCGTTTTTTTTATGGTTTCTTCGAAATAATTGACGTATAGATATGCCTCGATTTCATCGGTAAACTCGATTTTGACGATTGACAAGAGGGACAGATTGTTATTGTATTTCACATTTACATCACCGTATCCGTCGGAAATGAGTTTAAGAATCTGTTTTTCATCGTTGGAAACGGGGGTTTCAATACTATTCCATTCATCCTTGGTTAATTTCGATTGATTCAGGTCCATTTTGCAAAAGTGATTTATTGATTAATATAGTGTATGATTTTATATGTATATTGTTTTCATAAATTTTTTTCAATTTTGTAAGATGGTTGATTTTTTCGGGCAAAAACAGTATAAATAGGTAAATATAGATATTATCAGTATAATATAATGTTTACGGGATGGTTTAGTTCCAATACCCTTCAAAAAATAGGTTTTGAAGACATGAAAATAGGTGTCAAGGATAGAGAGAATTATTTGATTATAAATACGTTACCAGTGAATGAACAAGAATGTTTGATACAGCATACGATACCATGCCATTTGGAAGAGAAAATGGTGAACGATTTATTGGATAAATTTGATTTTCAAACAAAGACGTTTTTGATTTATGGGAGAAATTCGTGTGATCATTCGGTAGATACCAAATATGACCAATTGCGTAAATTGGGATTTAGCCATATTTATATTTACGTGGGCGGTTTATTTGAATGGTTATTGTTGCAGGATATTTATGGATTCGGTGAATTTCCTACAACAGGGAAAGATGCCGATATTTTGAAATACCGGGTTTCAAAAACATTTTCTAAAAATCTTTTATTGAAATGAACACCTTTTATTTTTTGGACAAGATATGGGCGGTTGTTTGCTTTTACATAATTGATAATTTTCGCATTGAAAATGGTTGATATTCATTTTATTCATTATATGTTGAATTGGCTTTCCACAAATATAGTGCGGGAAAAATTGAGCGAGAGGACGGACCAATTGTAACATTGAAATTCCTTGAAAAATATGATAAATACAAAAAATTGAAAGTCGTTTGACTAAAATAGAAATACAATACAACTACAACTACAACAAATATTATCGATTCAACAAAGAGAAAGATGCCTAAAATAATCAGTATCGAAGGAAACATTGGGGCGGGTAAGACCACCATATTATCAAAATTGGAAGAAAAATATCACGGTGATGCCAGCGTGATATTTATCAAGGAACCGGTCGATGTATGGGAACGCGTATGCGATTCGACCGGCGAAAATATATTACAAAAATTTTATCAAAATCCTCACAAATATGCATTTCCATTTCAAGTCCTGGCCTACATCACTCGATATTCGTCGATTTCCAAAGTGGTGAGAGAAAACCCCGATTGCCGAATCATTGTATGTGAACGTTCCTTGGACGCGGATTACAATATTTTCGCCAAGATGTTGTTTGACGATGGATTGATAGACGAAGTATGTTTTCAAATTTATAAAAAAATCTATGACGAGTATGCGTCGATGTTTCCTGTATCAAAAATAGTGTATATTAATGCGGATGCGGAGGTATGCGCGACACGTATTACGAAACGGGCGAGGGAGGGGGAAGCGGACATTCCTTTGGATTATTTACAAAAATGCAAAAAATATCATGATGAATGGTTAGTGATGGAAGATAGTGTGTTGGCCAAGAATGTTATGTGTATTGGTACGAACGAGGACGTGACCTATGGAGAGGGGAATGTGGGTAACGATTGGATAAGATGGATAAGCGAATATATCGAGTGTTAGATTAATGTCTAACTGATTTTCTTTTGTTTGCTTTATTTTTTCTTTGTTTTTTTGATTTTGATTTTTTACCACCGAATATAACTGTTTGTTCAGCTTTTAAGATACTATCAAATATATCGTCAATCTTTACATATTTTGCAAGTGGTTCAATACTATCAGGAGTATCGATAGTCGGAATTAATATAAGAACTGAATCAGATTCTTTCGCAACTGTTTCATCACTGACTTCTGTAGAAGCATCTTTAGCAGCATTTATAGCAGCAGTTATAGCATTTTTAGCAGCAGTACGTTCAGCAGCAGAAGCACTAGCAGGAAGACCATCAGCATCAGCTTTAGCCTTTGTAATAGCATCTAACAACCTCTTAGAAAGTAACCTAGGTTGATATTTAACGGTTATATCTTTAAGTGCTGTAGCAGCAGCAGCAGCAGCATCAGCAGCAGCAGGAACAGCAAGTTCATCTTTTTTATTTAAAACAACGAAATTTACCTTAGTAAGATCAGTCATAAAAAATTATTATATAAATTATATATATTATAATTTTCTCCTAAATATTCTGTCCTAAATATTCTGTCCTAAATATTCTGTCCTAAATATTCTGTCCTAAATATTCTGTTTACGCAATAACTTCTATTAATGGATTATTATCTATTAATGGTTCTATTTGTCCATTTACATAATTCGTTGTTTTTATAACCACATCTTTATTTGCTTCAATTGATTTATTTTTTTCATTTGATTCATTTGATTGATTTGGTTGAATAGATTCCATAATTTTTAATGTAGCTACTGTTTTCAAAAAATCATTTAAGTTTGAATTTACTGGTGTAAGTGGTTTTGGGTTGATCTGTGAAACTTCATTCATAATTTTTGAAGCAGCTATTATTTTTAAAATTTCTTCTAAATTTTTATTTACCACATATGCAGTTGTAAGCCCGATAGCTCTTGTTGCAGTTTTTTTTTGCTTTTCTACTTCATTTACGATACTTGAAACGGCTGATATTTTCAAAACATCACCTAATTTTGCCGCTTCATTTTCCCTTTCTAAAGCATCTTCTTTTTCCTTTTCAATTTCATTTACGATACTTGAAACGGCTGATATTTTCAAAACATCTCCTAATTTATTATTTTCTGTAGGAATTGGTTTAATTGATTCAACCAATTTTGAAATAGCAGTTATTTTCAAGATATCTCCTATTTTTTCCGCTTCCTCTTCTTTTTCCTTTTCAACTTCATTTACGATACTTGAAACGGCTGATATTTTCAAAACATCACCTAATTTTGCCGCTTCCTTTTCCCTTTCTAAAGCAGCTTCTTTTTCAACTTCATTTACGATACTTGAAACGGCTGATATTTTCAAAACATCTCCTAGTTCAGCTACCTTTTTCTGTTCATTTTTCAATTGATTGGCCTTTTCTTTTTCAATCTCATTTACTACACTGGAAACAGCTGCTATTTTCAAAACATCTTCTAGTTCAGCTACCTTTTTCTGTTCATTTTTCAATTGATTGGCCTTTTCTTTTTC
>Ga0114975_10001377_pt1 | contig 17359 bp, 13 predicted proteins | sample S_130626_EF_Meta_FD_87031 | JGI IMG/M metagenome (GOLD analysis project Ga0114975, IMG submission 87031) | Freshwater microbial communities from Lake Simoncouche, Canada to study carbon cycling - S_130626_EF_MetaG | ecosystem: Environmental > Aquatic > Freshwater > Lake | place: Lake...
ATTTTCTCAGTGAAAAAGAAGTGGGTGAAAAAGTAGCCGCCCTCGAAGCCCAGATTGAAGCCATTCAAAAATCTCAAACCCTAGCACAAAACCGACTGCAAATTCTAGCCAACAAGGCGAGTTTACTTTCCGCCAACAAGGATCTGGGTAGCTCCCAGTCAGGGCCTACCATGGCCGCATTGCGGGCTGCTTTGGATTTTTTCGATGCTGAACTAACCAAAATCACGAGCGAAGAGCTTCAAGTAAAATCCAAAATCAGCGAGGGAGACAAGGAACTTGAGCGCCTCCAAAACCAAATCAGCGCGATGCGCGAAAGTCAAAACAAGTCCACCGCCGAGATCCGCATCCGGTTGAAAGCTGCTGTGGCTGGACAAGGCTCCTTTCAAATCAACTACCTCGTCGCCAATGCAGGTTGGTATCCCAAATACGATGTGCGTGTCAAATCCATTACGGATGCCCTTCAGTTGCAGTACAAAGCAGAAGTATTTCAGAATACGGGCGTGGATTGGAAAAATGTCAAACTGCGCTTTTCCAATGCCAATCCCAACCAAAATGGGCAGGCTCCAATCCTAGACAAGTGGGAACTCAACTATGCACGGTACACTACTGTCAATAAGTTTGCACTACCACAGACCCCGGGCAGCATTGGTGGTTTGGTCCTGGATGAGCGAGGGAAAGTTCTTCCTGGGGCAACCGTCTTGGTCAAAGGCACCACAATTGGAACAACCACGGATATGGAAGGCCGGTATTCACTTACCTTGCCCACCACCGCACAAACCTTGGTTTTCTCATTTATAGGCATGCGCATGGAGGAACTGCCTATCCAAGGCAGGTCCAACTTGAATGTGACACTCCTGGAAGATACCCAAGCGCTGTCTGAGGTAGTGGTTACAGGATATGCTGGGCTATTGGAAAAAAAGGCAATAGCAGGGACAAACCTTACCATCAGAGGAACTAGCTCCATGGATTCCGCTCCCTTGATGACTTCCTTCGTCGAAAATCAAACGACCGTGGAAATTCAAGTGGCCGAGCCCTACTCCATCAAAACCAATGGGGAGCGAACACTCGTCGACCTGAAAACCTACGAGATCCCGTCAACCTACCGCTACACCGCCATCCCCAAGTTGGATAAGGATGCCTTCCTCTTGGCCGAAATCTCCGACTGGAGCCAGTACAACCTCCTAGAAGGGGAGAGTAACCTCTATTTCGAAGAGGGTTTCGTGGGAAGATCCATCCTCAACCCAGCTGCACTCCAAGATACCCTTCAGATCTCCATGGGTAGAGACCGATCCATCGTGATGCAGCGCGAAAAAGTGGACCAGTATTCCAAAAAACGCAGCGTAGGATCCAACATCACCGAAAGCCGTGGCTATGAGATCAGCCTCAAAAACAACAAATCCCAAGCAGTGACGCTGCAGCTCAAAGACCAAATTCCTGTCTCGATCAATTCCAACATCACCGTGACCACGGGGGAACTCAGTGGCGGCACACTCGACCCCCTCACAGGCATCGTGACTTGGGAGATCACCCTTCCTCCTGGAGGGCAACAAAAGCTTTCCCTACGCTACGAAGTAAAATACCCCAAGTCGGAACGTATTATTTTAGACTAATACAAACACCCATGAAAAATGTATTTGACCCAGCAGTTACTGCTGAATTGATCCATCGAATCGAAGACCTAACCCCGCAAAGTCCTGCCCTTTGGGGCAAAATGTCGGTAGACCAAATGCTCGCGCATTGCTGCGTAGCCTACGAAATGGCCTTTACCAACAAGCATCCCAAGGCAAATCCCATGATGCGCTTTCTTTTGAAAACCTTTGTCAAAAAAGGAGTAGTCAACGAAGTTCCCTACAAAAAGAACCTCCCCACGGCACCTGCCTTCCGAATTAAAAATGAAAAGAACTTTGCGGAAGAAAAGGCACGGCTCATTGCCTTTCTTGAACAAACCCTTGCTGCAGGAGAAGTAGGATTTGAAGGAAAGGAATCCCCATCCTTTGGTCCGATGACTGCCAAGGAATGGAACAACCTCCTGTACAAGCACCTCGACCATCACCTAACTCAGTTTGGGGTTTAGAACATTCAAAAAATGAATAGGAAGTGGCCACTAAAATCCTGGAGGTCAGTCCTCAATTTAAGTCTTGGGCTCCTGCTATTTTCGTGCTCCAGCAAGAATAGCTCCTCGGAAATAAGTTCTCAAAATCTTCCCAAAGTAAAGCAAGAGGCCTCTTCTCCCCATACCCAAAACCATCCTTGGGCAGGAACTTATTTTGGTCAATTGCCCTTCAAAGAGGGAGATGGGATAGAAACTAGGCTTCGCCTCAGGGAAGACAGCACTTTTGTACTCCATACCGAGTACCATGGCCGCAACGATGCCCTGGAAGAAGAATTTACCGGAAAGATGGTTTGGGAAAAGTCGGAAAGTGAAACAAGGCTAACCCTAGTCGGAAAGATCGGGGGATATCCCAGCCAATACCTCATGCAAGACTCACTCCTGATTCAGCTCGATTCCAAAGGGCAAAAAATAGAGGGGCCCTTGGCAGAACGCTACTGGCTCAAACGCATCAAGTAAAGCGAACCACCTTACCATGTGCCTTGGAGGTCATCGCATAAGGGACAGCCTCCGTGATGGCTTTAAACAGCAACTCCACTAATTTTTGTTTCATAAAGCTCCGATTTAAAATCAAGCTCACCTCACGCGTTGGAGATGCTCCGACAAATGGTCGAAGCCGAGATTTTTCCTCCTTGGATAGTTCCCAAGTGGCAAGCTCGGGCAAAAGGGTGAGCCCCTTGTAGCGGTTAACCATGTTGCGAAGACCTTCCAAGGAACCGCTTTCGTAATGGAAGTTTTGATGGCCAGACAGGCTTTGGTCGCAGAAGTTAAGCACCTGATCTCGGAAACAATGTCCCTGCTGCAAGACCCAAAGCTCTTCCTTCTTGATCTGCTCCGACCCAATCTCCTGCTGGGAAAGTAGCTCGTGACCTGTGGAAAAATAGGCATAGAATTTCTCGTAAAATAGGGGCTTCTCCACAATCCCCGGGATCTCCAAGGGGGTCGCCACAATCCCCACATCGAGCTCGTCGTTTTTTAATTTTTTGAGGATTTCCTCAGTGACCAGCTCCTGCACCACCAACTTTACCCCTGGGTAATTCTCCAGAAACTTGCGGATAAATAAGTGCAGCAGATAGGGCGCAAGTGTTGGAAGTATCCCCAGCTTGATTGTCCCTGAAATATCTCCCTTCAGTTGGGCGACCAACTCAAATATCCCCCTGCTATCCGTCACCACTTTCTTGGCTTGCTCGATCACCTTGGCGCCCGACTCGGTAGGTATGACGGGCATTTTGCTTCGGTCAAACAAGACCACCCCCAACTCCTTCTCCAGTTTGCTCAGCTGTGCACTGAGCGTAGGTTGGGTGACAAAGCAGGCGGCAGCAGCCTGCCCAAAATGGCGGTGCTTATCGACGGCTATTAGGTATTCCAACTGTTGAATAGTCATTTCGATTGATTTTCTCTATCGAAAGCTCGGAAAAACCAAGGAGAACTAGGGCATTAACTGCTGAAAAAATACATAGCCACTCGGGAGGGTAATGACTCCTTTTATCACAATCCCCACAGAAATTGGGAAAAGAAAAAGATTTTCCACTACCTTAAAGTAGTTTTAGTTCGATGATACCCTAACCCAAAATTTCCTATGTCAGCATCTTTTTCACGTCGAAAATTCCTGGGCGCAAGCCTCTTGACCTCCGCAGGAATAAGCATCCTTCCTGGTCTTTCCTTTGCCTCGACTGCTCCAACCCCTCTTTTTAAAGTTGCCCACGAACGTGTACGACTAGGCTTCATTGGGGTAGGACGCCAAGCCATGGGCTTGCTCTACAATTTTATGCGCATCCCCGGCGTGGAGGTAGTAGCCGGAGCAGATGTGTATGCAGTCAAGCGAGAGCGATTTGCACTTCGCGTTCAAAAAAATCTAACGGACGCTAGTAAACCAGTCGTCGCACCCAAACTGTATGAGGACTACCGTGAACTCCTTCAGGACCCCAACGTAGATGCGGTGGTGATTGCTTCTCCAGACCATTGGCATGCGCTGATGGCCATCGAAGCCTGCAAAGCGAAGAAGGACATTTACCTCGAAAAACCACTAACCTTCACCATTAAAGAAGGGCAACTCCTGGTGCAAGCCGTTCGCGAAAACGGAGTAGTTTTGGCCGTGGGTTCCATGCAACGCGCTGCGGTCAACTTTCAAACTGCCGCCATGCACGTACAGCGGGGACAACTGGGAAAAATCTCCCAGGTATTAGTTCACGTAGGAGACAATCCACACCCAAAGCCTTATGACTTGGCTGCCCAGCCCATTCCTGCAGGCCTCAACTGGGAAAAATGGCTTGGCCCTATTCCTAGCTTGACATTCAATGACCTGCTCAACCCTGGAATTTCGCTATCTCCGGAAAAAAATGAAACTGCTTGGGGAGCTTGGCGCTGGTACAAAGAAACTGGCGGAGGCTTGATGACCGACTGGGGTGCACACATGATCGATATTGCTCAGTGGGGCCTCAGCAAGGACAGAAATGGTCCGACCACCATCATCCCTGGATCCGCAGCAGCACCGCTCACCTACCGCTATGCGGATGGAGTAGAAATGCAGATCACCAAATTTGACGAAGGCCGACAAGGGGTAAAGTTTATCGGTGAAAAAGGCTGGATCAAAGTTTCTCGAGGCAATTACGATAGCTCCATCCCAGAGCTACAACTCGGCAAAGAACCCGAAAACTTTGGCTTCGGCGCACACCACATCGACTTTATCGACTGCATCCGCAAGCGCAAAGACCCGATCGTCCCAGTAGAAATCGGACACAGCACCTGCACTGCCTGTACGCTAGGAAATATTGCTCATGAGCTTGGCCGTACCGTCACCTGGAATCCTCAGACACAACTGTCCACTGACGCTGCCGTTAATGCGAAACTTCACTATGCCTATGAAAGAGGCTATAAACTGACCTAATCCCTCGTCTAAGAAAAATTTTCTGCCTCCAAAAAACCTTGGATACCTTTCTTGAGTTTGAAGGGTAACTCCTATTTTTGGAACCTGGTCTTCAAAACGACTCGGAAAAATAACTAGACAATCACAAGAAATCATGGAAAAACTAATTGTAGACTACACCGCCGTAGCGGTAAACACCGGAGGCAGAAAAGGCCACGTACGCACCGAAGATGGCATGCTTGACTTTGACGTGGCGATGCCAAAAGAAATCGGCGGCGAAGGAGGAAAAACCAATCCAGAGCAACTTTTCGCAGCGGGCTATGCAGCTTGCTTTGGAGGTGCTTTGGCAGCGGTGGCAGGTACCACCAGCTTGAAAGACTCTGAAATCAAAGTGAAAGCGCACCTCGGTCATTATGGCCCTGGAAGCTTTGGCCTTGGCGTGGACATTGAAGTAAAAATCCCTATGGCAGCCTCTCTAGAAGAAGCGCAGAAATTGGTAGACGCTGCCCACCAGGTATGCCCTTATTCTAAAGCTACCCGTGGCAACATTGAGGTGACCGCAACAGCGGTGGCTTAAGCGTTCTGATATCTCTGAAAGAGGCAGGCCCATCAGGTGCCTGCCTTTTTTTTGCCTTTCTGCAAAAGGGCGCATTCTCCCACTCGTCACTTTTCCCTAGCTCGGTAACCCTCCAATTGCCAAAAGCATGTAACTTTCCAGTTGAAACCCATTTTCTATATGAAAAAGCTATTCTTTTCCCTTTGCTTGGCCTGCTTCGTACTCGGTACTGCAGTGGCACAGCTGAAGACCCCAGAGCAATTTCTAGGTTACAAGCCTGGTGACCGCTTCACGCCCCATCACCGCATGGTCGACTACTTTGAATATGTCGCTGCGCAAAACCCCAACATCAAGCTTATCCAATACGGAGAAACCAACGAAAAGCGTCCGCTAATCCTGGCCATCCTTTCGAGCCCAGAGAACATGGCGCAACTCGAGCAAATTCGTACGGACAACCTCAAGCGCACTGGACTAATCCAAGGAACCCCTAGCACCCAAGTTCCAATCAACTGGATGTCCTTCAACGTCCACGGAAATGAATCCGTAGGCATGGAAGCGGCGATCTCCACCTTCCACACCCTGGCCGATCCCAACAATGCCAAGGTGCAAGCCTGGTTGAAAAACCAAGTCATCATCCTCGATCCCGCCATCAATCCTGACGGAAGAGACCGCTATGCCAACTGGTACAACCAGAAAATGCATACCCAGCTACAGCCAGACCTCCAGTCCATGGAACACAACGAGCCTTGGCCAGGTGGACGTGCAAACCATTACTTGTTTGACCTCAACCGCGACTGGGCTTGGCAAGTACAGGTAGAGTCTCAGCAGCGCCTCAAGATGTACCAGCAATGGATGCCTCAGCTTCACCTGGACTTTCACGAGCAGGGCATCGACAATCCCTTCTACATGGCGCCCGCTGCAGAACCTTTGCATGAGCAGCTTACTCCCTTTCAACATGAGTTTCAAGAAATTTTTGGTAGAAATACGGCCAAATACTTCGACCAGATGGGTCGCTTCTACTTTACGAAGGAGCGCTTTGACCTCTTGTATCCTTCCTATGGTGATACCTATCCCATGTACAATGGCGCCATCGGCATGACCATTGAGCAAGGCGGAGGAGGTCGTGCAGGCATTGGTGGCTACAACGCCGTTGGCGATACCGTCACCTTGAGTAGTCGAATTGCCGGACATTACACCGCTGCCCTTTCTGCGGTGGAAATGACCAATGCCCACGCTTCTCGATTGGTGACTGAATTTGAACGCTACTTCAAAACCAACTCCACCGCTCCCAAGAGTACCTACAAAAGCTTTGTGATCAAGGGCGAAAGCAACCCTGCCCAAGTGGCCAAATTGCTCGAGCTTTTGGATAAAAATGGCATTCGCTATGGAAAAGGAACTGCCAAGACAGGCCTGAAGGGCTACGAGTACCAAAGTGGAAAAGTAAGCGTTCCGTTTTCCACGAGCGATAAAGACATCGTCATCTCTGCCTATCAGCCAAAATCCGTGTTGACCCAAGTGCTATTTGAGCCCAATCCGGCACTCCACGACTCGATTACCTACGACATCACGAGCTGGGCGATGCCTTATGCCTATGGGCTGAAGGCCTTTGCGCTAGACACCCGCTTGGATCCAAGCGGAGACTATGAAAAAGCAGCTCCTACCCCCTTGGCACAAGGAGGCACTCCAGTAGCGTACTTGGCTCCTTGGCAGGGTACCCGCGATGCGGCATTCCTTGCAGCACTGCTCAACAAGAAAATTCGCGTGCGCTATGCCGAATACCCTTTCACTGTGGAGGGTAAATCCTATCCAGCCGGAACCCTCATGATCACCAAAGGCGGCAACGAATGGGTAGCCAACTTTGACCAAACCGTGCGAGAAGCTGCCGCGCAACATGGAATTCAGCTCAACACCACAGGTACCGGCTTTGTGGACCAAGGCAAGGACTTTGGCTCCCCAACCGTACGCGTGATCCAAGCTCCTAAGGTGGCACTTGTAGGTGGTACTGGAACTTCTTCTCTCAATTTTGGAGAGGTTTGGCACTTCTTCGAAAAAGACCTGAAGTATCCGCTCACTAGCCTAGATGCTGCTTCGATGGGCAATGCTGATTTGAGTAGATACGATGTGATCATCCTGCCTTCCGTGTTTGGCTCCGCCCTAAATGCAAATGCCCAAACCAAGTTGAACGACTGGGTGAAGGCTGGAGGAAAAGTGATTGCCATCGATGGCTCGGTCAACCTCTTTGCCAACAAGGAAGGCTTCAAATTGAAAACCTTTGATACAGAAGATGAGAAAAAAGCCGCCGAGAAAGCCAGTCAGGAACTTGCTAAAAAAGAGCGCTTGGAGCCCTACACCGAGGGAGAGCGCTTGGAAATCGCAGGAGGCACTGCCGGTGCAATCTATGAAATCAAGATGGACGAAAGCCATCCGCTAGGTTACGGCACAGGCGGTAAATACTACACCCTCAAAAACAACTCCAGCCGCTTTGCCTTTCTCAATGGAGGAGCCAATGCGGGGATTATTGCTTCCAATGACGCCTACAGAACAGGATTTATCGGCTACAAAATCAAATCCCAGATGGGTCAATCCCTCGTGATTGGCGCAGAGTCCCAGGGAAGAGGACAAGTAGTTTACTTTGTGGATAACCCGATCTTCAGAGGCTTTTGGGAGAGTGGAAAACTCGTTTTGAGCAATGCTATCTTCTTGGTAGGACAGTAAAAAAGGTTCTTAAATCAATCAACTAATCCTCCCTTGAAAATATTTCAAGGGAGGATTTTTTATGCAATTCGTGTTGCTTTTGGGAATCTGCTTTTCCATCCTTGTAAACCCCTGTTAATATTGAGTTTCAATGTCATTCGCTGCTGAATCCACTTTTCGCTTCTGCCCAGTTTTTGCCAATTTTCTCGAGCTCTATCTATTCCTTGGCCTGGGTCGTTTATTTCTTGTATTCGTTCATAGCCTACTTTAGCAAGCCATTGTTTAAAGGGTTCTGCTTGAGGAGATGGAATAGACTGGATTATCCGTAATAAATTTTGCGTAGTTGTACAGTCTGTTTCTCTCATTTTGCCATCGGTGGCTTTTAGTTTCAACTGTCGACAAATTGTCGACAGTTCAAGTCCATCTTCGGTTTTAATTCTTAGTTTCATTTTAAACCAATAATCTCTGGGATTGGGACTATTGGTTAAAATTTCTACTACATCAATAACAGAAAAGTACCACTGCTCTTCTTTGGCATCCCAATAAGTCCGCACCTGTTTGCCTTCAAATAATTTTAAATTGCTCATGCCCTCTGATGTTTTGATTCCAAAATTCAACCCTCTGATCCAATCCTTCGATTTTAAAAATTTCTTAAGAACCGTCTAAAAATTAGTTGCTGTTTCATCAGTTAAGATACACTTTTTGGCCAGAAAGTTGTCAGCGTATTGACAAAAAATGGGCCCTTTTGCTTTTAAAAATCTAGAAACCCCTTTTGATGTTTTCGAGTATAGCTAGCGAAAAACAGTCCGCTCTTACTGAGAAACCCCGATAAAGATTAAGTCGAAAAATTAGTCACTCAGGATTTCAATTTATTTTCGCTGCAGGCCGCTTTTCAGTTCCCGGCTGTTTGGTTAAGTCGTCGCCTAGTGTCTTCCTATATTCGTTTGCTAAGGTAGTAAGAGCTTCTACTACTACTGGATGCTGCAGGGCCAAATCGAAGGTTTCCCCTGGGTCCGTGGAGAGATCATAAAGGGCAAAAGGGACTTCTGCGGATTTATAGATTCCTGGAAAACCGTCATTGCCTCGCGTGGTATTCAAATACGTTTGGGACAAATGTGGGAAAACAAGCTTCCACTTTCCTTGTCGGATAGCTTTCAGACTATTGGCATCGTAATAGTAGACAAAATGGTCTCTCGGATTTGCGTCTGCTACCTGCTGGAGCAAGGGTAAAATATTGACTCCATCAATTTTTTGCTTGGGTAAATCTGTCCCTGTTAGCGCTGCCAAAGTGGGGAAAATATCCATGGTCGTGGCCAGATTATTCGAAACGGTTCCTGCAGGGATTACTCCCGGAAAACTCATGATACAGGGTACCCGTACGCCGCCTTCCCAAGCAGATCCTTTGCCTTCACGTAAGCCTCCACTGCTACCTGCATGGTTGCCAAAGGTCAGCCAAGGTCCATTGTCGCTCGTAAAGATGACGAGTGTTTTTTCGGTTAAGCCATTTTTTTCTAAGGCACGCATCACTTCCCCAACGGAATCATCGATTTCAAGCAAAAGATCTCCAAAAAGCCCCGCTCCACTTTTGTTTTTGTAGGCTTCTGAAACCGCTATCGGCACATGGGGCATGGAGTGCGCGAGGTACAAAAAAAAGGGACTCTCCTTGTTTCGGTCAATAAATTCAACTGCTCGCTCTGTATACATTCCCGTCAGTTGGGCCTGATCTTCTAGGGTTTGTATAAGCTTTACTGGCTCAGTTCCTTCCAGTAGATACAGCGGGGGATATTTGAATTTTCGATCTGCAGTATCGGTGACGGGTTTGCCATCGAATCCCACTGGCCACATGTCATTGGAATACGGTAAACCAAAATAGGAATCAAATCCATAGGAGGTAGGCAGATAGGGAGCTTTTGCCCCCAAATGCCATTTTCCAATCATGCCTGTTTTGTACCCTTTCTTTTTCACCAAGGAAGCCAATGTTTCTTCAGTTGGATTGAGGGCTACGGTAGACCAAGGCATCAAGGCACCTGAGATACTCAAGCGATTGGGATAGCAGCCTGTAAGTAGGGCTGCTCTGGAGGCACTGCATACAGCTTGAGCAGCATAAAAATTAGTGAAGCGCATGCCGGTAGCGGCCAACTGATCGAGATGTGAAGTCTGTTGTGGATAACCGCCATAGACGCCTAAATCACCATAACCCATGTCGTCCATGAAGATGAGAACAAGGTTTGGAAGATCCGGTGTAGCCAAATTTTCCTGTGCTTGGGCATTGAACCAAAGGAGGATAAATAACGGGAGGAAGAATCTTTTCATAGGTTGGGCTTCGACTAATGACTTTCAGAATAATGGAAACAACGTATAAATACTAAATTCATCGAAAATTAGGATTGAAAGGCAATCCTTAATTTTCAGATCACTTCTACCTGCTGCAAGCCTTGAATTTCTTTTCAAGTATACTGATCAAAAGACAGATCAGTTTGAGGTAACCGAATTAGTTTTTCGACAACTACCGGTGAAAAGCGAAATACATCAGCTTATTCAATTTTTCCCAATTGATGGACCGTATTCTGAACCAGTCCGTCTAAAGATTTGCCGCGTTCATCCTTAAGTTGGTATTGAATTTCCATCACCCAGGTAGGCTTTATATTAGGAATAGTCAGTTTGATGGATTTTTTATCTTTTCCTAAGGTTGCCTGGGTAACTGCCAAGGTTTGTTCATTGTAATGCTTGGAACCATACTTTCTGGATCTCAAAAGATCCCAAGTTTTTACGGTGTAATGGGCTACGTCAGCCACACTTTTTGCATCCAAGGCATCAGTGAAGTTTAGCTCAATTCCTTTAGTCGTAGCCTTGATGCCCACAGGAATGGTAAGCGGCTGATCCACCTTTCTAATTCGGTAAAGCCCTCCTAGTTGTGGTTGAGTGGAACCCCAAGCCGACAGACCACACAAGTACAATTGTCCGTCTCCAGGATTGAATCGACCACGCATCACCCCAGTAGAAAATCGCGGTACAGGCAACTCAAAAATCCCTCCCTGCACCTGATCGCCTATTTTCTCATACGGCACTACAAAAACTTTTCCATAGCCATAGGAGAGATTTAGGAGTTTCCCGTTCAGAGGACCCCACTTTTTACTGTTGACCCATAGGAGCTCGGAGGGAGATTGATCTCTATCTCGTTCCACCCAGGCCAAAGGGGGTGTCATTCCCAAATCCGTACTATCCGAAGGGGGATTGTAGCCAAACATATTCCCATAAAAACCGCCTTTTTTCACCCAGTTGATCCGGTTCATCGGGTTCCAATGCCCTTCTTGATCCGTGACAATAAATGTCCCATCAGGATTGAGGCATACTCCATTTGCCGCTCTAAATCCAGTGGCTATGATCTCCGTATTCAGTCCGTCTTTACTCACCTTGATCAAGGTTCCATGCTGGGGTACCAATGCCTCTCTTGCATGTCTGGCACTTTTGGCATAATAAAAGTTCCCTTCTTTATCCGCCTGAAGTCCCATGGCAAACTCATGGAAGTGGTCTGTGACTTGGTGATCATTGTTGAAACTTTCGTAAAAGTCCGTTTCTCGATCTCCATTTAAATCATGCAATTTCACCAACTGATCCCTACAGGTAACAAATATTTCCTCGTTGATCACTTTGATGCCCAAGGGCTGAAACAAGCCTGAAGCTATCCTTTGCCAAGTAAGTTTCTTGGAATTAGTGGTGAAGCCCTCCACAAGCCATACATCTCCATCAGTCGAACTGATTACTCCTTTGTTTGGATCTTTGAAAAAGTCAAGGCCACTCAATCGGAACTGATTCTTCCAAGGACTATCAAAGGGAGGATTCATCATGTCCACCTGAAAGGGTCCTTCCTGATTTCCTAGTAAGATCTCCGAAGATAATTTTTGGGGATATCGAGCAGGCCCACCTTTAGTAAGTGGAATTAAGTCCTCCGGCATGCTGGAAGTTTTTGCAAATTCCTTAAATCCTTTCATTCCAGGCTTGCCAATCAATACTTTGATCTTTAGTGGTTGAGACGCCCCTAGTTCCATCAGCGTAAAACCTCCCTGATCTTTTAAAACTGCACCTGATCCAACAATCGCAACTGAGGTGCCGGTTGGGGCGATTCTCATTTTTAACGGTTTATTGGACGGTGAAATGTTCATGGTTCTCGTGAAAACTGGCTGTCCAGCTAACGTTTCCATTCCAAATGATTCAAGAACCTTTGCGGTACCAACCGTATACGAGATTATCACGCGGTTGCGGTGTTGATAAAGCCCTTTGAAATGTGCCCATTCTCGAGGTAAGGGGCCAAACCTCCTTTTGTCCCTCGCTAAAAATCTAGGATCATCAAAGGTTCCTGTCATTGGGTTTGCCCAAGCGGGACCAACCAAGTTTGCAAAATGCAAGTCGCCAACCGTTCTCGGGGAAATGTTATGCTTCCCATTGAATAAAATAGCTTCCCAGTCAATAAAGCCTTCCCCAGTCCAAGCTCCTGCTACTCGCATTAGATCGTGGTCAAACATCATCCAGGCATTGCCTGCGGCAACTCCCCCTTCTCCTGGATCCACTCTCACTGCAATCCCTTTATAGGCAAAATTAGCCTTACTCAAATTTTCATCCTTAAGCGGTGAAGGGCCTGACGATCGCTCTCTCTCAGGTGCATTCATTCCCACCAGTTCATAGGTGTTGATCAAAAAGTTACCGTAGTCCATTTCCGCCCAGGGCTTGAATTCTTTTGGAGCTGGACCCTTAGAAGTTCCGAGTGGAAGGCTAGCCAGGTAGGTAGAATCAATCTTGAAATACTGCTCTGGGTTTTTTTCTTTCAAAAAATTCTCTCTCAAGTAATTGATGAGGTCATACTTCTCTACAGGGGTCAAATTGACCTGGGGAGGCATGGAACCGTATCCTCGGGTGAGGGTTTGGTAAATCGAATAGGGATCCATCCCAACTTTGAATTTGCCTTCCCAAAATTTAAAGGCATTAGGTAGAGAGCCTACTTGATCGGGATTTCCATGGCAATTGAAACATATATTATTGTAAATATGCTCACCAGTCCGAATGGATTCATCCTGCCTATCATCCAATGCAGTGAGGAGACCTTTGTGGTCAACATTCTTTTCATAGTCTGGTAGCTCTGATTCGGATAGGATAAAATCAGCAGAAGTTTCAGTTTCTTTTTGACCTGGAGTACAGCCCTGGATAACAAAGAAAATAAGTAAGAGCTTTAGTAAGAATGAAATTCTTTTCATCATCAGTTCAATTGGCGGTGGTTTTGGTCTGTATAATTTAACCCTATAAATGTTAAAAAAAGAATTAGTTAAAAATTTATATCCCGCCATCGTCCTTAATTCTCGTTGTCAAGCACTACAGCTAAATCAGTTCATAGACCAGATTTAAAAATTCGATCCATCAACACCCATTTTTCACCTGGTTTTGCCCAAGGGACTGGCTTTTGAAATCCCCACATCAATGCTTCCCATTTGGCAATAATCGGATTCGCCGCATCCATTTCGCCTTTTTTTTCGAAGGAAAAATCATCATCAGTCTCCAAGATCATGCTCATCCGATTGCCGGTTCGGAATATTTCAATATTCAATATTCCACAATCAATGTCGTGCTGCGTAACTTCGGGCCAAGCGGCACCAGGTGCGTGGTGAGCTTCATATATCCGAATGGATTCAGGATCATCGATCAGGTCAAGGGTAAGACAAAAGCGCTGCATTTTTTTAAGGGTTAACGTGGAATAAATTACTGGTTTCTAAAGTATTTACTAAACGCCTGAATTGTTAATTCTGCAGCTGCATCAGGATTAGGAGATGGGAAAGCCTCAGCGGAAACAAACCCCGAATAGTTGATTTCCAAAATCGCCTTCGCGATAGGTAGCATATCGGTATGTCCCATGCCAATCGGCTTGCGGTTGGAGTCTGCAAAATGGATGTGCCCAATGTAGGTTCCATGTTCTCGAATCACCTGATCTATACTGCCTTCTTCGATATTCATGTGGAAAAGATCCGCCAGTAATTTGACATTAGTTAGCCCGTGGCTTTCAATAAAATCTCTTCCTCCTCCAAGTGTATTGATCAGGTTGGTTTCGTATCGATTGAGCGGTTCATAGATCAGAAAAGTGCCGGCTTCCTCTGCTTTTTGTCCCAAACGCTTTAATCCCTCCGCTAGCCAAGCGAATGCTTCTTCCCGATCGGCATTCGGAAGCACATTTCCTTGCATCGAACCAATAATCGCTGGAGCACCAAACTTTGCTCCAAAGGAAATCATGTCTGAAATAAAGGAAATCGCTTTTTCTCGGATTTTTGGATCAGGATCAGTCAACGTTAAGCCATGGATTACCTTACCGGCACCCGTCCCCACAGCGGCGATTTGAAGCTTGTATTTTTGTACTAATGCTTTAAGCTGATCTAGGTCTATCGCATCGGCAGAAGGGGTAAATAGCTCAATGCCATCAAAGCCCATGGCTGCGGCTTTTTCCATGCTTTGCTCCAAGTCCTCCCAAAAAATCCAGGGCCCAGATTTGATCTGAGGAACCAATGCAATGGTAACGGCAGATTTGATCATTTCTTATCGGTTAAAATCAATCATAATTTTGATAATTCCTTGCGGGTTTTCTGCCCAAGATTTCAAGGTTTCGGGTCCTTCATCAATGGAAATCACTTTAGAAATCACATCCTCCACTGGAAATTTTTTAGATTCCAAATAGGACAATACCTCTGGAAAATCTGATTTTCCCACACAGTTTCGTGATCCAAGAATTTCGATTTCCTTTTGGACAAAGAGCGAGGTGTTAAACTCCACTGGCGCTTTGGCATAGCCAATGCAAACCACCCGTCCTAGAAATGCCACCTCTTCCACCGCGCTTCGATACGTAGATGGACTACCCACTGCTTCAATGATGACATCGGGGCCGTCCCCATTCGTGATTTCTTGAAGCCGCTGATGAAGATCTTCTTTGCTTGGGTTGATGGTATTTAAAACCCCGATTTTTCGAGCAATTTCCAATTTGGCGTCATCGAGGTCTATTGCGATTACGGTGGCATGTCGATTCACAGCAGCAGCAACTGCTCCAAGACCTACGATCCCACAACCCAAAACAGCCACAATGTCCTGGGAATCTACCCGTCCACGAGCTACAGCATGAAATCCCACAGTCAAGGGCTCGGCAAGGGCAAGCTCTCGGACGCTAAGCTGATCGGAGACGAAAAGATCTTGCCAAGGAGCACACACAAAGCGGGTCATGGCGCCTGGACGACGGACCCCCATGGTTTTATTGGTTTTACAGGCATTGGGACGTCCTTTTCGACAAGCCACACAAGTGCCACAAGCGAGATACGGGTAAAGGGTAACCTTGGAACCTATTCGAAGATGGGACGGTACATCCTCTCCAAGCTCTTCAATCACAGCCCCCACCTCATGTCCCAAGATGTTAGGGTATTCCTGTAGAGGAAAAAGTCCTTTGAACCCATTCATATCCCCTCCACAAAATCCAACCATCTCTACTTTAAGCAGGACCTCACCGGATTTGGGAATGGGTTTGTCAATTTCAAAGACTTCAGATTTTCCAACTTGGGTAAGAAAAAGAGCTTTCATTTATTTTTAGAGCGTTAGTATTGATGAATTACACTGAAATTACTGGCGAATAGTTAACGTACCTCTTGCTCAATTTTTTTGAGATTGCTTATAGAGTCAACTCGTCTTCGCTACTTGCTATTTTTGCTTCACAAGTTATTCTCCTCCTTACCCTCAAACCACATCCTGTTCTTCACAGGGGCAAGTAAGCGGTCGATTTTCTCCAGCAGTTCTTCCGGTATTTTAAAATCCAAAGCAGCTACATTCTGCTTGACAACCTCGAGTTCGCACATCCCAATAAGGGTAGTAGCGATATCGGGATGATTCATGGCATAGCGCAAAGCCACATCAGTCAACCGCACGCCATAGCTATTGCATAGGTTCAACAGAATCGGCTGCATTGCCTTGACCTCGGGTGGGGAGCGGTGCCATGGGGGCAAGGTTCCGTCTGAAAGTACACGCTGCAACAGCGGTGCAGCATTCATCAAACCAAAACCCATTTCTCGTGAAAGGGGTACTAGTTCATCGTTTATTTCGTCTTCGAGCAGGTTGTAGTGCGCCCAAGAAAGAACGGTATCGGGATTCGTTTCTTTGGCAATTTGCGCTAAGTAGCGGACGGGTAAACCAGTAATTCCCCAAAATCTAACCTTGCCAGATGCTACCAACTCCAGCATGGCAGGAACTGCTTCTTCGAGGATGATTTGTTTGTCTACAAACTCAATATCGTGCAATTGAAAAAGATCGAGGTAATCTGTTTTTAATCGACCTAGGGATTCGTCAATGCTTTGGATGATTCTATTTCTAGAAAAATCAAAATGCTGCAAATCGTAGCGACCACACTTGCTTGCGAGAATGATATCTTTCCGTGATCCTTCCAGTGCTTTCCCAAGCCGAGTTTCCGCCAATGTCAAGCCATAGAACGGGGCCACATCAAAAAAATTAACCCCATGATCTAAAGCATAGTGGACAGCGGAAATCCCTTCCTTTTCATCTACTGGGTCAAAAACATTCCCCAGCGGAGAAGCTCCAAATCCCAGGATGGAAACCTCTAAACCCGTTTTTCCTAAGGTGCGGTAGTGCATCGATTTTGGTTAGTTTAAGTAGTGGCAGTTCTTAGCTATACAAAATAGTAGATTATTCCTTGGCAATGAAATCATCTTTTATGAAGCCTCCGATTGCTGTTTAAGAATCCCATTTTTAGCTATCTGTTTTTCTAAACCTACATCCCTGCATTGGACCCAAGAGCCAAAAAGAAGGAGTAAAGATCTTGAGAGCTCTGGTTGTGGACCGTGGGCAATTACCTGTAGTCGATTATCCGCTATAATCCCGGTTTATTCCTATTCCATGTTAAAATTGCAGATCATCAGATTTAAAAATTCAATTCTTCCCCGTAGATTACCCACTTGAATCTTAGCCACATGAAAAAAATAACCCATCCCGCCTTACTCCTTGCCTTTGGGGCAACGGTAAGCATGGCCGCCTGGATGCCTAAGACAACGGAATTTCTTTTCCCCAACCTAGGCACCGAGACCATCCAATCGGATAGCACCAAAAA
>Ga0114975_10001385_pt1 | contig 17298 bp, 12 predicted proteins | sample S_130626_EF_Meta_FD_87031 | JGI IMG/M metagenome (GOLD analysis project Ga0114975, IMG submission 87031) | Freshwater microbial communities from Lake Simoncouche, Canada to study carbon cycling - S_130626_EF_MetaG | ecosystem: Environmental > Aquatic > Freshwater > Lake | place: Lake...
AATAAAATAATTATTTACAGAGTCAAAATCTTTTTTTTGCATAAATGTTATTATATTTGCTGTAATATAAGATATACCATTTATTTGAAATAGCGTCTGTAAAAGTGTAAGACAAAATAATAATATTATGTAAAATTGTTCTTTTTTGATGAATTTCAATATTAATTGATAAATAATATTCATATATATAATACAAAAATATAATTTCTATCTAGATAAATAATATTGTATATTGAAATGTGGAAAGCGATCCTAAAATCTATATATTCATATTATTTATACATATCAATGAACCGTACAATAAAAGAAGTCGAAGATTATTTTATTGATAAAATTTGTAATAAGATATACTCAAAACAAGAACTGAAAGATATAAATTTTAATTGTAATGATGATGTAATTATTATTTTGACAAAATTTGCTCAAGAATTGAAAGAAGTATATACAACTATAAGTGATAAAGATATATGTATAGCTATTGTTTATACATATTATGGATTGAATTTAGGTGAGCAAACTACCGATTATATTACACCAACCATTTATGAGGATTATGCCGATAACAAAGATGAAGTTTTCAATCTGTATATACGTATAACTACTGGGGATATAATGCAATATGATGAAAATTTGTCGTCAAAAATTCGGCGATTTATACAGACTGGTGAATTTTATAGCATACTACGATAATCAACCACATAAGGGTTTGATTTCAAAGCACTCTGGATATCTGGTGTATTTCTATCCATTTGTATATTTGAATAAAGAGTATTACCATTACCTGCAACCCGGCCCATATTTATTGGATCAGGTGATTGGTATGGCATTGTTCCAATAGCAGCACGTTGGTTTTTCAACATGTTATCACGAGAAACTTGACGCATATTGATGTCTCCATTCATCAAAGACATATTACCTTGTACCATATAACCATCAATTGTACTAGCTTTGATGTCATTATTACGTTGATTATAACCAGCCTGATAGGATTTTGGTTCTTTTGTACTAGACGCAGCATTACCAGCGTAATAATAATCACTGGTTTCTTGACGATATGTATCTTTCGCTTGTACAGGAGTACTTTTGTATGCACCACCTAATTGATTAGCATTGACATTCATATGGAATTTGGAATTTTCGGTTGTTTCGCGAATAGTAGGTGCTGGTCTATCTGCTGGATTAAAAATATAGGATTCTGGAACAGTTGTGCCAGGGTTTTGGTAAGGGCGTAGTGTTCCTAATACATTTTCCTTACGTGAAGGTCTCAAAATATCTAATAATGGTGCTACTGCAGCACCTAGACTACCACTTACTAAACCAAAATAACTATCTTGTGTATTGGATGAACGATTATTTGGATAAGCCATTTTTGATTTTATTCCATAATCGGCATCACTAGCATAGTTACGTCCATTTGCATTAGCAACCATAAGTGGTACTTCACCTAATTGTTGATTATGGGATGGCATGTATTCACCAGGAACATAGGCAGCAGGGTTTTGATAACCAGCAACACCGGAATAAGAGACGGCAGTTTCAGGACGATTTACAAAACGCTCGATAGGAACAGCACGCATTGTTTCTCCTTTATGAGCACCAGTGGTTGTAAAAAGACGACCAATATCACTAGAACCATTTGGATTATGATTTGAAAAATCACGTTGATCTAAAGCAAAACTCTGTTCTGGAAGGTGTTTCTCCATAATACCCATTTGATCCATAGTAGCATTTGATTTGATAAAACTATTGGCTGGACCTTCATAACCATATAAACCAAGCCCAGTTGCCTTTGGTTTATTATCAACACGTAATTGATCAGCAGTTTTATCTAACCATGCATCACGCATCATCATACCAGCGTTGAAACCACCTGAACCTTCTGTAGTATATCCTAAACCTAATCCGGGACCTACTATTTGTTCTTCGAATGGTTTTACATTTGCCATGCGCTGGCTAGGATTTACGCGTGATTTGTAAAAATCGGTTGCATTAGGAGCACCATTTGCCCATTGTAAATTATCATGTGGTGAAAACATTGGAGCTACTTCTTTTTTTGTTATAGTCTGAGAACCAGCACCAGAATAATTATCTAAAATACTCTCATTATTTGAATCAGATACTTGACTTCTTAGACGACTACCAAAATAAGGAACCATATTATTATGTTCAAAATAAGACCCATCTACTTTGTCACCAGTAAGTGAATAAAATTGTGGTTGACCTGCTGCTGGTGTATTATTGGTATTTTGATTGAAATATTTATCTGTATATGTTCCAGATCCATTATCATAACGATTGGCATTAGATAGTTGTGATGTTTTGTCAGTATCACCTGATACTATTGGATATTCATCCGGATAATTACGATTTTGTACATCTACATTTGGTAATTGGCTTCGAGATGTAAATGCTTCATTCTTTTTTTTTTGATTGGATACAATATATAATAATCCCAACGCTACTCCAGGAATTGCAATTTCCATTTTTGTATATTATATAATTATAATAATGTTATATAATATTTTTAATGAATACGATTTACATAAAGAGTTTTTGGATCAAATCCATTACTACAATTTCCACCAACACATATTGATTCGCCAGTTAGATAATAACCATCACCGTTATTGATAATAGGTATAGTAGGTTTGAAATAATCTTTTTCTAAAATACGTGTTTGGATGTTCTCATTAAATCCTTTTTCTAATCCATTCAATGGATTCAAAATTGGATTTTCCCATCTAGTTTGTTCTAAATCTTTATACATCCATGCTGGATGGCTTGCACGACTTTCTTCAATGAATGGTTGTTGATTACTATAAAAAACATCACCGGTTCTCGCTGCATATTGTTTATAATCATTTTCATCTACTAAATCACGATTAAGTGGGCGTGATAAACCAAATAAATCACTCTCCATATTGACGGTATTTGTTTTTAAATTTGCACCCCATTTTTGAAGACGTAATTGTGGATCTTCATAAAATGGCATTCTATCTCCAGGACCTGGAACATTTAACATATATCTTCCTACAAAGCTACTTTCTTCTACTTGTTTTTTTATTCTACTACTATCATCATGAAAACGTGTAAATGCCATTTTATATTATAGACTGAAAATATATTTAGTTAATAAATATAAATTAGTTAAAAATAATTATTTATTATAAAAATTATTTATATATTTGAGAACATCTCTTATTATAATAAATCATGCCTAAAATATGCTTAAATATGATTGTAAAGAACGAGAGTAAAATTATAACCAGATTATTGAATTCTGTATTACCAATTATCGATTTTTATTGTATTTGTGATACAGGCAGCACAGATGATACGATCGATATAATAACCGATTTTTTTAAAGAACATAACATTGAGGGTAAAATAACATATGAACCGTTCAAAGATTTTGCACATAATCGGACATATTCTCTACAACAATGTGCAGATATAGGTGCGGATTATTTACTTTTATTAGATGCTGATATGGTTTTAGATACTAGTAATATGCATAATATAAATTATTTTAAAAACTCTCTTACTGATGATGCTTATCATATTTTCCAAGGGACTGACGATTTTTATTATAAAAATATTCGAATAGTTAAAAACGATCCCTCTATTAGTTATTGGGGAGTAACCCATGAATATATCAATTTACCAGATAGTTTGAAAACGGGTTCAATAGAAAAATCGGTTTTATTTATTCATGATGTAGGTGATGGTGGATCAAAAACAGATAAATTTGAAAGAGACATTCGACTACTAAAAAACGGGTTAGAAGAATCCCCAAATAATGCTCGATATACTTTTTATTTAGCAAATAGTTATAGAGATATTGGAGAATATGAAAATGCAATTGAAACATACAAAAAACGTATTGAAATTGGAGGTTGGATAGAAGAAATATGGCAATCATACTTTTCAATAGGTAAATGTTATCGTGATATGAATAATATGCAAAATGCCATTTTTTATTGGATGGAAGCTTATGACAAATTTCCAGAAAGAGTCGAGAACTTGTATGAAATAATAAAATATTATAGAGAAAAAGGTAATAATAAACTAGCTAATATTTTTTATGAATTAGCTGACGACCAAATAAAGAAAAAAACTAATTATGATCACTTGTTTTTACAAAAAGATGTTTATGATTATAAAATCGATTATGAATATACTATTTTCGGTTATTATGAAAATCATTTAAATATAGATATTAGAGATGTTTGTATGAAAGTTCTCAATAATAATATACCGAACCATACATCCGAAAATATTTTGTCAAATTATAAATTCTATTCGAGAAAATTGGCATCAAACAAAATAAATGGCTATAATTCAGATATTTTGAATACTATTGGAAATACATTGAATATAGATAGATCTGTATTTAATGCGAGTACACCATCTATATGTATAAATAAAAAAAATGAAATGATAGTTTGTAGAAGATTTGTAAATTATAAGATCGGAGAACATGGAGAATATATCAATCAAAATACCATAAAAACTATCAATGTTATTGCAATAATAGATACCAATGCCGATAAATGGAATAAAAAGAAAGAGTTCGAATTGAAATATGACACCATATACGATGATTATTATGTAGGAATAGAAGATATTCGTGTTTTTATACATAACGATATATTACATTTCACTGGTAATCGTTCAGTGAAACCACAAACCATGTGTATTGAATACGGTAAAATCAATTTACTAACACAAGAAACTGTATCAACAATAGTCAAATGTGAGAACCAAACAAAAATAGAGAAAAATTGGGTTCTATTCAAAGGTTCATCTAAAGAATTGAAAATGATATATAATTGGTATCCATTGACTATAGGTTCTCATTGTGATCATCCTGAATCACTTATTGACGAAAAAAATAGGCCAAATACGTTTCTCGCTATTACCCATCAGATCGATACCCCACCTTTTTTTAAATATCTTCGTGGTTCTACAAATGGTATCAACATAGGAAACGAAATATGGTTTATTTGTCATGTTGTTAGTTATGAAAGTCGTAGACATTATTATCATGTTATTGTTGTAATAGATGAAAGTAGTTATGAAATGAAACGGTTTACTAAAATGTTTACTTTTGAAAATGAAAAGGTAGAATATACATTGGGGTTTGAGTATTTATATGAAAAACGACAATTTATGATTGGCTATAGTACAATGGATACCTGTACTAAGTATATGTTAGTGTCTAAGCAACAAATCGATGATTTGTTTTATCTATAATTATACAAGATTTTTGATAGCATTTTTACATGCTTCACCAAATGTTCGCCGATGCCATTGTGTAATACCATGATCTCGAATACCATCTAAGTGTTTTTTTGTTCCATATCCCATGTTTGAATCTAAACCATAGCGTTCAATCAATACAGGATATTCTTTACATAGCTCCAAAACATAATTATCACGAGCAGTCTTTGCTAATATACTAGCAGCAGCAATACCAATATATTTTGCATCACCTTGTTCTATTGTAACATGTTGCATTTCATGTATGGTTTCATCAGTATTATCAAACACACGGTAAGGTGTAAAATAATTACCATCTATTACTGCCATACATTTATCAACAGTAAATGCGTTATCGATTATTTTTAATTTCTCGATGATGTTACGAATGCATTCATGCATTCCTTGCATAACTGCTTTCAAAATATTGATCTCATCAACTATTTCTGAATCTACGTATGCAACATGCCATGCTAATGCATTGGTTTTTATATATTCAGCTACTTCATTTAATTTTTTTTTTGATGAGAATTTTTTACTATCTTTTATATCTTTACCATCGAATAATTCCGGTTCTTTAGGTAAAACTACACATGCAATATAAACACGTCCAAATAAACAACCACGGCCTGCTTCGTCTATAGATAATTCAAATTGCGTGCTGTCATTATAAAACCGTGTCAATAATACAGGTGGATTTCTTTTTCGTTTTACAGATATTTCAGTCATTGAATGTTTGATTATTATAAACCATATTATTATTAATATTCAATTTTCTATTTTACCATGATTATTTTTCGATGTATAATTTATACGCAATGAACTCAATAAAATTAACACCATTTATTTTATTTTTATTATTATTGATAATTTTAGTAATATCGAGTTTGTTTGGGAAACAACTTATGGTAGAAAAAGAGGGTTTTCAAGAGCAATTTCAAGAAGGACTGACAACCACTACTTCACTAAATAGTGTTTCATTAGCAACTTATTCAGCTAACAACAAAGTATGGAACCTGTATGATAATATTTATTTTGATGATAGAAACGCTAATCTTATTGAAGTTAGCGACAATACAACTGGAAATACAGCTACGACAATAACAACTATAGTTACTAAAAGAAGTAATTTTTCTAGTACAATTTATGTATCCGCATCCGGTGTCAATCAAAACCTAGAATCGAGTACAATAAATGAAATAACACCCAAATACACATCTGGTTACTATCCTTCTCAAACAAACAATTATAATTATAATGTATTTTATATGCCATGGAACAAAGACACATTTATTCACATAATAGATAACATAAATAAAAAACAATTAGCTACATTCTTATTTAGCCCTGGAAGTGAAATCAAAAGTTTGTATAATTCACCACCAAAAGACATCGGTCTGACAAGTTATGTAAGTGATAATAGTTCTGATAATAATAAAATGGTAATAGAACCATTGTATGATGGTATCAAATATGTATATCAATTAAGTCAATATGTAAAATATGATTTATTGAATAGTAATATAATTATCACAACAGAACCAACAAGAACATTAGCCGTTTATGATATTAATAATAATACATACACAATCAATTCAAGTACTAATGATGTATCTAATAAATCCAGACCAACTTCTAATATACCTTCATATACAGTAAAAGATAATTTAGGACAAAATATAGTTTTATGTATACCAAACAAAAGTAATGTTTTAATAGCATTAATTAGTTACTCAGATAACTCTAAATCGAATTTGATTTTGAAAAATGTATTTAGATTCAACGAATTTGGTATAGATAATGGCGGCCAAACACCAAATACTGCTGTTTCAGATTTTAATAACTATTGGAATACTTCTAAAAATGATTATATTTTGAAAACACAAATAGTTCCACCTGTTTGTCCAACATGTCCTACATGCCCATCAACTGGTACATGTAGTAATTGTGGAGGAAGTGGTGGTTCAGGAACGTTAAAACAAAATGGAAACTCTGTTGTTAATGGAAATGGTTCAGGAACAAATCAGAACTATTCAAGACTAGGAAGTGGAACAGTTGATTCAAACGCAAATCCTGATACTATCGGAGGTTCTCTTACATTAATGCAATATGATGCTACTTCTACTATTGAAGATGTTGCAAAAACCGGAGCAGGAGTAGTAACTGGAGTTGCTGGCACAATTGGTGGTGTTGCAAATAATTTGATCAATACCACAGGTTCCGTTTTGAAACCTAATCCAATGGGTGGTGTTAATAGTACTGGCGTAAATGCACCAAATGCATTAGGCGGTCCTGGAAATAATCAACGTTCGACACCAGGCTATACAGCACCCGGATTAGGAACAAACAATCAATATTCTGATCCTTATTCATATTATGGACAGTTACCTCCAAAAGGTAAAACAAATTATGTTCCAGTAACTGCGGATTTCAGTAGATTTGGCCGTTAATGCATAAATCAATAACACAAAAATAATATTTCGTTTGTAATAAAATATTATTTAATATTCATTATATAAAAAGTATTCGATAAATCTATAAGATGCAAAATATAAATCATATTTTCGAAAGAGAAAAAATAGCAAATGAAATAAAACAATTATTATTATCATTTGATTCTAATTCTAAAAATCTTAATTTCAAAAAAGGAATTTATATATATGGTTCTCCGGGCTGTGGTAAAACACATTTTGTAAAAAAACTTTTGAAAGAATTGGATTATGACATAATAAATTATGATGCAGGTGATGTAAGAAACAAGGCTCTAATTGATAATATAACCAGTAATAACGTTTCCAATCGAAATGTTCTCGATTTGATGTCCAAAAAAACAAGAAAAATAGTAATATTGATGGATGAAATTGATGGCATGAATAATGGAGACAAAGGTGGTATAACCGCTTTGATCAAAATTATTCGACAAAAGAAAACGAAAAAACAGCGTCTTGAAAACATGACTATGAATCCCATAATATGCATAGGCAATTATTATATTGATAAAAAAATCAAAGAATTAATGAAAGTATGCTATACCTTTGAATTGAAATCACCTACTAATCAACAGATGGGAATATTATTAGATACAATGCTACCAAATACAAAAATAAATAATTGTAAAAACACGATTTTGAATTATATACAAGGTGATATGAGAAAATTAGAATTTGTCAAGAAAATAATATCAAACAAACCAGAATTATTAAATGAAGAGATAATAGAAACTATTTTCCATAAAAAATCATACAACGAAGATTCTAAAAAAATAACATCCACATTGATTAATAATCCTATAAAAATGGAAGAGCATAATCGTTTTATGAATGAAACAGACCGAACTATTGTTGCACTTTTATGGCATGAAAATATTGTAGATGCTATTTCAAGTAAACCAAACAATTTATCAATACCGTTTTATTTGAAAATATTGAATAATATGTGTTTTGCTGATTATATAGATCGTATTACATTTCAGAGCCAAATTTGGCAATTCAATGAGATGAGTTCTCTAATCAAAACATTTCATAACAACAAATTATATCATGATAGTTTTCCTGAAAATAAAAATTTGTTTTGTAATGAAATACGGTTTACAAAGGTTCTTACAAAATATTCGACAGAATATAATAATATGTTGTTTATTTATAATTTATCACAAGAATTAGAGATGGATAAAAAAGATTTATTTACTTTATTTCAAGAAATTCGTTTGTTCAATGGTGAAGATTTTTGTAACAACAACGATAAATTATGTGAAATCGAAAAAATATTTGAAAATTATAATATCACAAAATTGGATATAAAACGTCTATATCGCTATCTAGATAAAAACGTGAAAAAAGACGCATTAGTAACCGATGATTTGATAGATGATGATGAATAAAGATGAATAAATATGAAAAAAATTACATATCAGGAAAATCAAAACATAATGGTATTTCATTAATATTTATTTTGATCATACAAGGATTTCTATCTATTTTTGATACCCAAAATAAATAATTATTATCTTGTTTCCAAAATCCTATGCAAAATTCAATGCCAATATGTTGGAAACAAAATGGTTGAGAATATTTAATAGGACATAATGTGGTTTTATTCAAAGCTACTAACATATGATAATAATTTCTCGGTACAATATCATCACTAAAATGAACCACGGCTAATAAATAATCACCATCATCAATAAAAATACTAGATCCACGAACTTTGTTGAAATTCTGCGCATTTATGGTATTATAGTATTTCTTTACCGATTCTAATTGTTTGGTTTCTGGATTTATTTTACAAATATCCATAGGACACCAACTATAAATAAAATATTCAACTATATTCGAAGTGTTTTCTATGTTTTCTATATCTTTTGATACAATCGGTATCCAGTTTTTTTCATACTCAGCGTCATTCGGAGAATCAATTATTTTGCAATTATCATATTTTAACGTTTCAATATTATAATCGCCAATTATCATTCTATTCTTATTTATTGGTGCAAAGTTTCTATTGGTAGCTATAAACCGAATTTTGTTGTCATATTCATACAAACGTATATCTTCTAATCCAATAATATTACAAGAACTACCATCTGGATATTCCGTTTCTTTCAATTCGATACTATCATCATCCATAATAACATAACTATTAGGAATACTATTTTCATTCAACAAAGATACATAATTTTTTGTAATTATATGTGAATCTGGATCTAAAAAATAATAACTACCGTCATCTCTTATTAAGTAATTTATATAGCGTGTATTTAAAAAATGATGTCCTTTATAACATATATGAGATGCTGATGATGGTACGAAATTGTCATGAACTGGATAATTATAAGTAATTTTAGTAGAATTGTTTAATAATTTACAATATATTTGAACAGGAATTTTAATGATTCCATCGTCAAATGATGTATGAAACCATGTAGGTTTCCAACCAACATATGTTTCTAACCAAGACCAAAAATTGACTTCCCAAGTAAGTTTTTTGTATATATTCATAAATACATGTAAGTATTGTTTTGACAAATTTGTAAATTCTTTTACAGATTCAGTATCACCGAATAAAAATCCTCCACAAAAACGCCATACTACATTATCATTGTTCAACTTATCTAATGGTGTTTTTGTTTTTTCCCAACCACCAATAATAAAAAAATTATTTGTTAGTTTTAAATTGGATAAAAACGTTAATTGCGCTTGAGATTCTTTTAAATTTTTAAAAATATATGATAAACTGAAATCAATCCATGCAAAATAACTCGAATTCCAAGGATTGATCGATATTGCATTTTCTAATAATTCATATTTTGCATTAATAAATATCATGAATTCATCATTATCTTTATCTTTATTTCTAGTATTCGGTAAAGTATAATGAATGGTTGAACAAATTGTAGCAATATTTGAATCGTTTAAATTTATAGGTTCCATTAATTTTATATTTGGAAATTCTTTTATTAATTCATTAAATGTATCTATTAAATCTGGTTCAGTATAAACACACATTTGTATACCAGTTATTGCAATTTCTTTGAATCTATCAAATCTTTTGGTAATAGTTTCGGAATTTATTGGATGTTTATAAATATTAAAAAATGCAGTTACAAATGTAATCATAGACATTACTCCTAATGTATCTAAACTTATAATAAATATCAATATTATTATTTATTATAATTTACGTATAATCTATATCTATAAACAATCTACATCAACTATTACTTCTGGCTCACTCTTTTTGTTTATATTATTAACTATTTCTATTGGTATCTTTGTGAAACTCTGAGGTTCTGATTTATTCTGATTTTCATATTTTCGCACTTTTGACTTCAATTCCATAGTTTCTTTTGTTTTTTCTATTAATTGTTTTTGTAACATATTAATAATTTTTTCAGCTTCTTTCAATTTATCAATAATTGGTTGCATTTGTTTTAGTTGTTCTTGTTGACTATTTATAATATTTACGATTTCTACGTTGGTTAATTGAACTGGCTCTTCACCTGGTCTCTGTATTGTAATTGGTTGATTATTTATTTTTGACATTTCTTCTTGCATCATTTTTTCTCTCTCATCTTCTATTTCTTTTATTTGTTTCAATACATCTGGTTTCATTTTAGGTTGTCCTGGTTCATATGAATCCAATAATGCATCAATATCTTTCATAAAAAACGATTTTATGTTTGCTTCATGTGGTTTTCGAATAAACATATCCACTGTTTTTGGAGATTCTTTGAAATAATCGGGATGAGGATTTTTCAACATTTTTCGCTTATCAAAAGTATTATGTTCATGTGAAAATACTAAAATCGCTTTCATTGGATCTAATTGTACAAAAGGTATCGTATAATCTTTTAAAAATGCTCTTTCTTCTGCTACTGCTGCATTATCTTCGTACCTAGTAATATTCAATAATTCTTTACGAAATGCAAATGTTCCAGCGGTAGCATGAGTAGGACCATAAGGACCACATTGAATCATTTGTTGAATATGTTTAAAATATATATAAATTTCACTTGCACCCGCACATAATGCTTTTTTATCTGATTCTAGACGTTCAACAGCATGTGATATACGTTCTGGTGGATAATAATCATCGTCATCCATATATACAATAATATCTCCTTTTACATGTTTATGCATATAATTACGTTTTTCACCAAGATTCATTTTTCTATCTATTTGAAAATAACGAATATTTGGGATATTTGAAGTTTCTATCAGATCCTTTATTTTGTCAGTGCCATCATCAACTATAATCCATTCAATACGATTTTTTGGATAATCCTGATTACGAAAACATTCAAACATAATAGGAATAAATGGACGTCGATTGAATGTTGGTGTACAGACACTCACCATAGGTAATTGTTTGTTTTTATTGTTGTTTGTTTTTGTCATTGTTATATTATTATAGTGACTTTTTAAATCATTATATTGAAAATTAATTTTATATACTAACACTATTTTTGCGTGTTTCTAATATATAAAATTGCATTATTATTGATGAAAACATTATAATTAAACAAATATTTATAAAAATCAATCCATTTTTCAGTATGCCGCTGTCCGCTGATATTTTTTTATAGTAATCAAAACTACTAACTATATATATTATTATAAATGCTATCATAATCAATTTAGAATATAAAAAATCTATAATACTCATTATAAAATTTATTCCTAGTATTTCCATAAAAGAGTTTTTATCAATATCATCTTTATTTTTGCGATTTTTGATTAACTCATTTATTTTAGATATAGTATTGTATGTTTCTATAATATTGAAACTTTTGTAATAAAATATTGAGCCAAAAGCATATATATAAATATAAAATACAAACATAATAATACTCATAGGAGCACCAAATATTAAAACAACAAAAAATTTAATAATTCTATTCAAAAAAAATAAACAGAAATCTGTAACACCGCCACCTTTACTCAATCCTTCTATTTTTATATTCAACATAGTAACAAAATCACTACCCCATAACAAAACAATAGTAATAAATACAAAAAATGTAATCAAAATCTGTAACCTATTCAAAAAATCATTTGGCTTATTTAAAGAATCCATTGAGATACCCTTTGAATCTTGCGCCGGTAGATCCATTGATACACCTTTTGATTCTTTTGATGGTATAAAATTAAATTTCAGTGCATTTATTAAAAAATCTTTCATAAATGCAGCCGAATATTTAAAAAATATAACTAAAAATACAAATATGAATAAAAATATTGTTGCATAGTTAATATCTTGTTTTTCATCACCACCCGTATTTTTTGTTAAAAAACTATCAATAATTTCTGTAAAGTAAATAGAATATTTAAAAAAATACAAAAAAATATTCATTGGAAAAACAAATAAAGATTTTTGCTCACTTAATTCTTTTTCATAATCTTCTGCCCGTTTTCGAGATATGTTTATTAATTTTGTACCGTCAATATCTTTATAATACATAATAAAAAACATATTATATGTTACATATGCTGCAGCTAATACAGATTCACTCCATACAATATATTGCCTAATTAAAAAGATATCTTCCTCTGTCGCTGTATTTTTTGATAGTGTAATAGCTAATTTTTTGGCAATAATATGATTCGTTTTGACAAAAAAATTATAGATTTTATTGATTAGCTCTGTTAATTTATCACCAATTGATGCTCCTGTATTTTGTTTATTATCATTTACATTATCAATACCATCATACTCTGAATCTTCGAATCCTTCGACTAGGTTATGCCTTTTTTCTTTATTTTTATTTTCAGTTTGAATATTATCCAATGTTTCAAATGTTTCGATATTTTTATAATTATTTTTACTCTTCTTTTTATTTTTTATTTTTTTTAATTTATAATTCATATTAATTACTTGAAAATTATTATCACTAAATTTTTCCATTATATTATAATATTCTATATATATATTATAATATATTACTATACTCTACACTACTAATACACTAAAACTATCTTGAATACATCATTCCACAATTACCACCTATAAATGATAAAATATTATATCGTTCTTCATATAATACTAGATTGTAATTATATTCATATAACCTCCAATTTGATTTTTGTATACCGACTGGATTACCATTACCATCACAAATAATATTCACTGCGGAATTTACACTATCAACTTGTGGTACATATGTTGTTATTTCTAATTGTATATTTCTAAATTTACTCAGATTAATAGCACCGGATGGTTGATACTGAAAAGGATCTGTATCTAAACAGAAATTATAACAATATAATCCATCTTTTGCAAAACCTCGTGTCCTTGTATATTTTTCAATATAATTATAAATACCACTTACTTGTGTATTTTCACGATATTCACCATCTAATAATATACCCATTGTTTCCAAAATTTCTTTTTTATTTTCAGAATGATAATCACCTGTAATTGTTATACCACTATTGAAATAATTACCACCATTAGGATTAACGCCCATTCCATAAGTATAAATATTTTCAGTTCCAGGTAATGGTTCATTCGGTGCAATTGAAATATTCGATGGTAAATTATCGTATGGCCAATTCGTATAATTACTCCACTCGTTACGTAAATTAACATCATTACGTTGTAAATAGAACATCCAATTTGAAATCATACCATTTGAATTTACCTTTATACGATTTGTTCCAGTAACATTTTCAAAAAAATAATTAAAAACATCTTTTACTAAATATACTTGATCTTGTGAAGCAAATATCTTGGCCTCTTCTTTTGATAAAAAACAATAAGTAGATATTAAATGCACGTCCGCGTTCCATGTAGATACTGTGTTTGTATAATCACTTGATTGAATCAATGGTGTTGGTGGTGTTTGTAAAAATCTATACATTTGAAAGCGTGATTGATTAAAGTCTGGTTTAATATATGGAAAATCATATTCATAATCTAAAACATCACGTATTTGAAATAATTCTTGAATGGGTCTTAATGTTACTGATATTACTAATTCATTATATTGTAATGATATCAAAGGAAATGCACATCCACTGTTCAACGTAAACCATGTATTTATTGGAATATATAATGTACGTCCTCGTATTGATGGTTCTGCCCCTAGTTGATTTTTAGTATAAGATGCAGATGGGTATGTATTATTTCTAGAATATGCATTTGCTGGATCATATAATTCTGGTATATTACCAGTCATTTCGTTGAATAATTTCTTTTTTTCTTCTGAAAAATCACGGTCTACCATTGCTGAAATATAATCACCTGTGTATTTTTGTATAGTTAATGAACCACATGTAATAGATATTTCACTTATCATTTGTGTTCCAATGTCCTTTATCCATCGAAATCCATAAGGTGCCCATTGACCTTTTAAATCGTTTGAATCGGTTGAAGGTGGATAAACTGGACTCCATATATCTGGTAATGTAACTACTAAATAAGTATCCATCAATAATTCCGCATATCTTTTTACTGTAAATGTATATGTTGAAGGTTCAGTTAAACGTAGATCTCTAGAACCATCATAATCCAATCTAAATTTTTGTAATCCAAAATTACTATATTTTGAATATGTTACCTTGAAAAATGTTTTACTAGGATTTCCTGTTAAAAATATATTATTGTTTCCTAATGATATTATATTTAGTAATCCTCCTGCCATTATAATATATAATTATTATATTTGTTTATATATAATATATAGTTATTTATAAAATGAATATTTATAAAAAAATTCTTATTGCTTTGATTATTATAATATTTAGTTATATATTTTGGCGTCTTATTTCAAAACGTAATCAAATAATAAAAAATACCGAACCTTTCAGTTTTAATATTATTCCAGACACGGCTGCTAGTGACCTAAATAAACTGAAAGATACCATTCTGACAATCGATATGAATAGTTTACCAGAAATGTATCATTCTTTACCATTGATGGATTTTTGTATTAAAGGTTCTTATAATTCAGCATATACTGGCAAATTTATAAATATTGATATGCTTACTTATCAATTATCGAGAGGTTGTCGATTTTTCGATTTCGAAGTATTTTATATTGAAAACCCTGAAAGTAGGATATTCAGTCCACAAGTAGCTTATAGTACTGACAAAAATTTTACTACAATGGATTGTGAAAACAGTATTTTACTAGATAATATATTATCGGCACTTGTTGCTAATGCATTTTCTACACAAAATTCGCCTAATAGTAAAGATCCTCTTTTTATTAATTTACGTATAAAATCGAATAACAATAAAGTTTATAAAGCGGTTGCTTCGTCTATAGATTATACTATCAAAAATAAACTATATACAGGGACAATAACCAAAACAACACATATGAAAGATTTAATGGGAAAAATAGTTTTATGTATTGATAAAACCGTTAATTATAGTTACAAAGATTATACAAATTGTGATAAAGATGATAAAACTTGTTATGATTTAAAAACATATACTAATATCGAGAGTGGTAGCGAAAATATGATGTTGAGTCGATACACTAAGGTATTGAACGAAAAAGATGTAAAATTGATTATAAAAGATGATAATTTGTCTACAAACGTTCAATCTATGAATCTTGTTTTACCAGATATAATACCTGAAAATGCACCTAATCCTAATGTTCAACAATTTATAGTAGATCATGGTTGTCAAATTGTACCATTCAAATTTTATCAAAAAGATGACAATTTATACAAATACGAAGAATTCTTCAATGATGCTAAAGGTGGTACAGTTCCAATGAGTGTAGCAATAATTTATTTCAAAAAAAAGAATCAATAAATATGTATATTTATTTTGTATAATAAATATATATGCATTATAAAAACAAATTTCATAATAAAAATAAATTTCATAATAAAAATTGTAATAATACCATGAGTTACGAAGAATGTGAATTAGCCATTCTGAGACATGCTGTAGAAGAAACTGAACAAATAAAAGGGCAAAAAATAGTAGACAGTCCTGAAATACAGAAAATAATTGTTATCGTTGAAGATTTTATTGTTCATAAAAAATTAGTATGTTATGGTGGAACGGCAATTAATAATATTTTACCAAAATATGCACAATTCTATAATAAAGATATAGAATTACCAGATTATGATTTTTACTCAGCTAATGCTTTAGATGATGCAAAAGAGTTAGCTGATATTTATTATGCTGCTGGATATAAAGATGTAGAGGCAAAAGCGGGTGTTCATATGGGTACATTCAAAGTTTTTGTCAATTTTATTGCTATTGCGGATATAACATATATGCATAAAGAACTATATGATTCAATACAAAAAGAATCTATAGTAGTTGCAGGTATACATTATGCACCACCTGATTTTTTACGTATGTCAATGTATTTAGAATTATCTAGGCCACAAGGTGATGTATCGAGATGGGAAAAGGTATTGAAACGTTTGAATTTATTGAATCAACATTATCCTATTAAAATCGGTAATAAATGTGAAAAAATCGATTTTAATAATAAAATTCAAAACGATAATCATAAAGAAAATGTGTATTTTATAGCAAGAGATAATCTTATTGATCAAGGTG
>Ga0114975_10001386_pt1 | contig 17271 bp, 28 predicted proteins | sample S_130626_EF_Meta_FD_87031 | JGI IMG/M metagenome (GOLD analysis project Ga0114975, IMG submission 87031) | Freshwater microbial communities from Lake Simoncouche, Canada to study carbon cycling - S_130626_EF_MetaG | ecosystem: Environmental > Aquatic > Freshwater > Lake | place: Lake...
CAAATGGAACAATTTGGTTTAAAGTAATTTAGATGTTGACAGCCGTCTAAATCAGTGTTATAATAAGGCTGTGTTTTAATTTAATAGGATAGTAAAATGTCAAATATGACTTGGACAGTAACGTGTGGTAAATTCCGTAAAGTGTTTGAGGACTTCCAATCAGCGAAGGCCGAGGCAGAAAAGGAATCGTGGCTACAGGACCGAAGTGCGGAGATTAAAACTAACTTGGGTAAGTCCAAGAGAGTTAAAGTTCGCAAGCCATATAGTTTTGCCTAATGGGATTTAAAATGTCTTGGAGTGTTAGCAAAATTAAAGGTGACCTCCAGATGATGTCCTACGAATGCTGTCATCCTAGAAATGACGGCTTCATGCAATTTGAAATTAAGAAGAACTTAATGGAAGTTAAGTTTCTCCTTGATGACCTTTTAGAAACATGCCCCACATTTTATGGAGAAGAACAATGGCTACAAGAATGCCTCGAACATCGGCTTTTGCAAAAGCTAGGCTTGCAAAAAGATCACAAGTAACAACTCCTGTTGTTGGAAGTGTAGAGACCAATGAAGGTTTCTTTTCTGACATGACAGGTAAACCGGTTGTCATAGGTAACTATGTATTAACTACACAGTCTAATAGACTTATGTTAGCACAGGTTAAGAAAATTAGTAAAAGTAGAGTAAGTGTATTTCCTGCAATTGAACACAGGAAATCCAACAGCCCTCCCAAAGAAAGAATGTATAGCAGAGATCATCATAATGTCAGTCTTGTGGAAGACGCAGAAATGTTTATGTTAAAATTACGTGGCCAATAATGAAAATCAAAGTAGTATCTGATCTCCACTTAGAGTTCAGTGACGTCAATATTCCCAATGATGAGAACTGTAATGTTCTTGTCCTCAGTGGCGACATTATGACCGCTGAAGATCTGCACGACCATCCAGAGACTAGTTATAGTATGTACAGTAATGTTAACTTAGATAATCTAGGTCGTAGACAGGCAGTAGCATTACGATTCCGAGATTTCCTGAAACGTGTGAGTTTTCAATTCCCGCATGTAGTCTATGTAGCAGGTAATCACGAATTCTATCATGGACGTTGGGATGCCAGTTTAACTCATCTACGTGAAGAATGTGCTAAGTTTACTAATGTATATTTCTTAGAACGAAATATGAAAATCATTGATGATGTAGTATTTGTCGGAGGTACACTTTGGACAGACATGAACAAAGAAGATTCATTGACAATGTTTAATATTCGTAGTATAATGAATGACTTTAGAGTTATTAAAAAAGACAATGACAATTGGAGTAATTTGAAACCTGCGGATACTGTAGTTCGTCACAGACAAACTTTAGACTACATTAGATTAATAGTAGATGACAATAAAGATAAGAAGTGCGTGGTAGTAGGACATCACAGTCCTAGCTTCCTAAGTGCTCATGAAATGTACAAAGATGATACTTTGATGAACGGTGCCTATCACAGCAGTTTAGAAGAGTTCATTATGGATCGTCCACAGATTAAATTGTGGACACACGGACATACTCATTATTGTTTTGATTATGTTATAGGCAAGACTCGTGTTGTTTGTAATCCCCGAGGTTATGAAGGACACGAACCTGACAGCGGTTGGGACAAGACCAAGTTTATTGAAATTTAAGGACTAATATGATTACGTTAAAAGAGTGGATGGAAGTTGTTAATTATCGCATCACAGAGGGCAGTAACTTTATGTGGGACTGTTATGGTCCTGATAGTTATAGTCTAGACAGTTGGAACGGAGACCAAAATGGTCATAGTTTTACAGTTATCTTTGATACTAAGACACAGGTTGTCTACGAAGTTCAGAGTCACGATTATAGAACCCAGCGAGCATATCGACTGGTTAATCCTGACTTTAAATCTGAACGAGATGTTGAAAGCACGGACCGTAATGTTGCATTGAACGAAGCATGGGACGGCGTTGACTATGTCGATTTAGAAGAAGACGATGATTGGTTTCAAAAGGCATTGGCCATTGAAGCCGGTGAAGACTACGACACTCGAGTCACTGTTCCCTTAGATTTAGATGAACATGAAATGTTTACCTTAATGAAAATGGCACATGAGCGAGATCTAACTCTAAACGAGTTTGTGGAAGAAATTCTTCGTGAACAGTTGACTAGAATGGGTGTCAAAATTTAATTGACATAAATCGGGGGTTGTGCTATAATTAACACATGAAAGTTAAAGTACTAAACCCCCAATTTAATCGTCCAGATATCTGGATGTTTAGCCAACCCGAATTCTTCGAATACGAAGGAGAAGAGGTTCAAGTTAAATGGCTAAATCCAGGACAGATTGCACTAAGCACAGGCAATCCAGAGTTTCCATTTCGTGTATTAAACAAATCTTTAATTATATCCATAAATAATCAAGCAATGGAACAAAAAGATTCTTCTGTTAAAACCTTTTCTGTCAAAGGCAGTCAAGGAAACAGTTATACAGTAACAGTTGGTTCAGGTAAGATGCATTGCACTTGCAGTGGTTTTCAATTCAGGAAATCTTGTAAACACGTAAAGGAAGTTGATTATGCTTAAGAAACTCATTGGTATCTCTTTGGTATTAGCCTTAACCGGTTGTGCTACTCATCAGCAAGCAAATACCGCAGTTGGTGCAGGCACTGGTGCTATTATTGGTAATGCTATTGGCGGCAGAGGTGGAGCCGCAGTAGGTGCCCTAATAGGAGCGTCGATTGGCGAGCAACAACCAACTCATCGCGGCCAAAATGTTTACGTAGAACGACAAGTCATTGTTCCAAATCGTGCATATCAATGTCAACAATATGCAGACCGTGAACGTAATTGTTGGAACATGCAATATCGAGATACTCGTGCTATGTGCATAGAAGATGCCCGTCAGCACTATCAAAATTGTATGTATCGTTAATTGACATAAATTGGTTTCTGTGCTATAATACTTGTATTGTAACAAAGGAATTATATGTCCTATTCAACTAGCAAAAAAGTTACCTTTCCCATTAGCCTTGCATGGGCTAGTATCTGTGCCGCTGATCGTATTAATAGCGGCAAATACATTAACCAAAATACTTTTCCTTTTCCAGAAGGCGCTAAGTTTAGCAAAGACATTGCAATGAGTCTTTGTGAAAATCCCGGCGCTCTTACTGATGAAGATAAAGAGTTTGGTGAAAAACTTGCCAAGCATTTTTCAGGCCTACTGTTTAAAACTTTGTCAGGTCCAATTACCAACGGATTTATGGCTACCATTGCTAACATTATTGCCATGGAGGCAGTGGGCGAATATGAAATCGCTTGTATGGCTTGTTTAGTACAGACATATCGTAAAGACCTTGAGCGTGAAGTCAAGCAAGAAAAGAAGCAGGCATACATGGCTACCTCAACGTTTATCGGCACAGAAGCCAGCAAGCACGAACTTGACATAGAAATTATTGATACATTTTATAGCAAAAACTATAACATCTTTATCAATACTGCCACAGACGGAGTAAATATATTTAAGTTCTCCACAGCACATGGTGCTACCATTTTTCCTTTAAGTGAAAAGATTCGTGTTAAAGGAAGTGTAAAGCGTCATGACATTGACAAATACACTGGGGTCAAAGAAACTTGGTTAACTCGTGTCAAAAGGATCTAAAATGGAAGTAAGCAGAATATCACAGCAGTCAATTGAGATTTACAGTAAAAATTTGGCCAAGCAGGCAGACATTCGTCACGAAGAACGTATTTTAGAAGAACGTAGAAATAAAGAAAATTCAACAATAGAAGAACAAAAACGTATTGAAATGAATTGTCGTATGAACCGCAGTGGACAAAACGTAGATAAACTAGCATGATTAAACTAAACATATATGAGTTAAACAAAATTAAAAGTATCTGCGAAGATGTGGGTACGGACTATTTTACACTGGAACAAGATTCCAGTTCGGGAATTGGTAGTGTGCTAACAATGACCTACGAAACAGAAATAGCAGATTATCCTGCAAGAGTTTCTATTGAAGTAAGTGGAGTAGATTCATGGTAATTAAACTTATTACAAACCGAGAAGGCAGCATCAACTATCCCTGGGAAGAGGGTCTACTCGAATGGTTACAAGAAAACTATCCCTATAGTGGCTACTATATCCGGGAGATTGAACATGCCTAATTGGTGTTCCAATGTTGTTACACTTGTACACAAAGATCGTATAATGATCAGCCGTGCAGTCAAGTCAGCTCAGAAAGATGCGCTACTCAATGAATTTGTTCCTGTGCCGCAGGCACTGGCAGATACCACAGAAGGCTCATTCGGCGATAAGTTAGAACAGGCAAGACTAATGGCCTTACGTGAAGGCAATGTTAAGACATATGGCTATTCAAGTTGGTACGACTTTGCCATCGGCGAATGGGGTTGTAAGTGGGACATTAGTAATGGCGGAGATGATTATAAAATCAAAAAGGTTGCCAATGGATATACCGTAGCGTTGTCCTTTGACACGGCATGGAGTCCGCCTATTAATTTTTATGATAAGTTAGTAGAACTTGAATTCGAAGTTGATGCAATGTACTACGAGCCAGGTGTTAACTTTTGCGGCCGTTATTATGATGGACAAGATGAGATATATGATTTAACTATGTTGACAAGTGAAGCAGTTAAAGATCAACTGCCTGAAGAACTGGACCAAATGTTTGGTATCAGTGAACAAATGGCTGAACGAGAAGCCGAAGAAGAGGAAGAAAATGAGTAAAGTATATTTAATTAGACCCTTAGAAAAGAAAAGCATTGTATACCACGTAGAGATGTTTCGTGAAAACGACAACGGCTCTACAAGTTGGTTCAACATTGATGAAACATATCGATGGGGTCAAGGCTTTATTGAAGAAGACATGGATTGTAATCTCCCTTGGGAGGGTGATCCCGTAGCCTACGCCAAAACTGATGCGGGCTGGGGTTGCGAATTCGATGATAGTTGTAGTGTTGAATGGGAATTCAGCGACGACATTAAAGAACTAGAACAACAAGAACTCAAAGAACTTTACTACGAAGGCGGCGCCGGTTGGCTTTATGATGGTGAACATGATTGGCAAGAAGAAGATGCCGCAGTACACATCATTGCACCATATCAAGTTGACTTGTGTGAAGAAGATGGCACAGTAATTGAAGAGAACGTTAAATTAAAGGAAAGACCAGAGCCAAGCAATAATTGGCCATTTCCCTTTCCTAAAGACAGCGACCAAGGCGGTTAAATGAATGAGCGAATTAAAGAACTAATGAAACAGGCCGGTACAGATTCCAGCGGCAAATGGCTGGGTGTAGAACATGCAGAAAAGTTCGCCGAACTGATTGTTCAGGAATGTGCCAAGGTTGCTGATATCGCAGATGAAAACAAGTGCGAATGGATTGGTGGTAATATATTAACACATTTCGGAGTTGAAGACCGTGCTGTTCCAATTTTGTCGGCTGATGAGCAGGCACTATTTGCTGGAATTACATCCAGCAAGTTGTTTACGATTGCTGGTGCAAAGAAACATTTCGGAGTTGAAGAATGAACAAACGAATTAAAGAACTTTACGGAAATGCTCTGGACAAAGCAGTACCCTATACTTGGCATAATCTTGATCATGCCGAAGCGGAAAAGATCATGAAAGAGTTCGCCGAGTTGATTGTCAAAGAAATGTTAGTGACTTGTGAGGATCATCCTGCTTGGACAGGCCGTATGATTGGTGAGCAGATTAAACAACATTTCGGAGTTGAACTATGAAAATCGGAACAAGTCTAGGCAAGTGTGTTAAAAGTATCCTTGCCGGCGAAGTTAAAGAAGAAGATGTATTGTTTATTGTAACTAATACTAATTGTCCCACAATAGAAACATTAATGGGGGTCATGGAAGACTATTACTATACATATCAAAGTGCTCGCAATGCCAGAGAACGAGATTATGATATGAGTGATTATAGTTTAGCAGATGTATGTTCTGTTGCTGAACGTCTATTCAAAAGTGGCATGTTACATCAACCCAGGGCTGTTGGTTCAGGCATGTATGGCAATGCTCATAGTTTAAAAGACACTTGGTATGACATTGTACCCAGTCCTGTCACAGATAATGAAAGTGTGCAGGAAGCGTGGAATCACTACACAATGATTAAAAATCTTGCGACATGATTAATCTATTAGGTGAACTGCCCCAGCAACCAGTTATTGCTCTCAGCGGTGGTGTTGATAGTATGGCTGTGGCTGATTTTATCAATCGTAGCAGAGACATTAAATGTGCTTTCTTTCATCACGGAACACCAGCAAGCCAACTAGGATTTGAACTAGTAGCACAATATTGTGTTCATCGTAAATGGCCCTTGGCATTGGGACGTATTAGTAGCCCTAAAGTTAAGATAGAAAGCCTTGAAGAGTTTTATCGCAATCAACGATATAGTTGGTTAGATACATTAGGCGAAGGTGTTATTACTGCTCATCACTTAGATGATTGTGTGGAAACGTACTTATGGTCAATGATGCACGGAACTGCCAAAGTAATTCCATATCGTAGAAATAAAGTTGTTAGACCTTTTCTATTGACACCTAAAGAAGAACTCATTGACTGGGCTACTCGTAATCAAGTGCCGTGGGTCAATGATGAAAGTAATAAGGATACAAAGTTTATGCGTAATTATGTTCGGCATGAACTCATGCCTCACGCTGTTCATGTCAATCCTGGCTTGGCAAAAGTAGTAGCAAGAAAAGTAAAAGAAATTTATGAAAGCATTGACAACAATGTTTGATGATGTTATAATCAATACATAAATAAAAGTAGTATATAATTATTTAGGGACTCTAGCTCATTAGGTTAGAGCAGTGGACTCATAATCCATTGGTGCTGTGTTCGAATCACAGGAGTCCCACCAGAATTTGCGAGTATGGAGAAATTGGTAGACTCAAGAGACTTAAAATCTCTCGCTGTAATGGCATCCCGGTTCGACCCCGGGTACTCGCACCATAAACAACCGGCCTTAGTATAATGGATAATACAGCGGTCTTCTACACCGTGAATATGGGTTCGATTCCTGTAGGCCGGACCATATAAATAAATTCATGCAAATTAAATTCCTAGAAAATTGTGGTGTCGAATTATTAGACATAGACATTACAGACCTGAGCAAAGAAGATTACAGTGAAATTAAAGATTTATTGTTTGAATATTTAATTGTAGTCATTAAAAATCAAAGACAGCTATCTGTGCCATTCGCTAAAATTGTGTATAGTATTGCACCTATTGATAATTGGAAAAATTGTCGTTGGAAACAAGACGGTACTTGGCTTGGTCAACAACCAGTAATAGATCCATTTGAGTATACTAATGATGACAATAGCTTTCCTGTGCAACGTGTAACTGGTCAAAAAGTACAAGGCTCGAGTATGCATGGTGGAATATTCGGTTCCGGCATTCTAGATTGGCATACTAATATGAATGGTCCGGGAGCAAGTGCTCGAGGTGTAGGATTACAAGCAATCAGTGAAGGAACTCGTGGGACTAGTACTAGTTGGTTAGATACAACAAAAGCCTATGATACATTACCTAAAGAATTAAAACTTAGATGTAACGATGCAATTGGTGAGTTTGAATTCTCTCCAGAAATTTGGGCAGAAGGATTACCTGAGTTCCAACTAATAGGTATGAAAGAAGATGGTTTTAAAGGAACTTATCAAATGCCCTTAGTTCATACATCAAAAAAAGGTAACAAACTAGGGTTATATTTTCACTATCTTAATAAGTGTAGTATACCCAGCGATCCTGAACTGTTAGACTTGCTGAAAGCTCATTGCGTAAACAATAACTTTGTTTATACTCATGTATGGTCTCCGGGAGATATAGTTTTAAGTGATCAGCTATTAACTCTGCATAGAAGAGATCAAAACGATCCTGCAATTTTAGGACAACGAGTTTTGAGTAGATATGGTTTTGACTATTAAAATAAGTTGACATAAAAGAGTAAATAAAGTATAATAGACACAAGTTAAACAAAAGCCCTTATAGCTCAGCTGGTAGAGCAACTGATTTGTAATCAGTAGGTCCGGTGTTCGAATCATCGTGGGGGCACCAAATTAGTTTTTATGTTTGTTCAAAAGTAATTGACATAAAAGAATAAATAGTGTATAATAAAGACATACGCTAAAGAAAGCGTTAAGAAAGAAATTTTAGGAAAAGATATGCAAAAGATTGTGAGTCATAAACAAATTAATATTTCTAAGCAAATTTGCTTAGTGCCTTCTTATTGGTCTATTATTAATGATGATTCACAGGTGCGTATTAGGGTCCAGGAGACCAAAGTGTAATAACATTACATTTTAACTTCCAAGGACCCTAGGCTTAAAAACCCTAGGGTTTTTTGTTTGTGAAAAGGAATTATGACAGATACAGATATTAAAAAATTGAAAGAAGCTGAATGGCTTCGACAGCATACGTTAACTAAAGAACAGACTAAACAACTGATTCTTGATAAGTTAAAACGTGCTGAATCGATGTATTCAGCTTTAAAACAGCGGGAGATGCCCAATCATAAGCATCGTTGATCGCAGAGTGTTATAGGAAACGAGATCCTAGCCTGCACTTAAAACATGGGCGAATGGGCGGTAACGAGGATGGCTTATCTTTTTGTAGATAAAAAAATTCGTTATATTGAAGCATTCTTTAAGAACAGGCAGCCTAAGTATTTTAGAGTGTTTCAATATACACATTCCAAAGAGTGTGTTTGGAGATGTAGGAAAATTGGTAACCCCAGTGGACTGTAAATCCGCCGCCCGAAAGGCACTACTGGTTCGACTCCAGTCGTCTCCACCAAGTTTAGGCTCGTTCATATAGTGGTTATTATCGCGGATTGTCTATCCGTAGACGGGAGTTCGATTCTCCCACGAGTCGCCAAATAATGTCTCGGTAGCTCAATCGGCAGAGCACTGGTCTCCAAAACCAGGGGTTGTAAGTTCGAGGCTTACCCGGGATGCCAAACATATGGGACTATAGCTCAGCCGGTAGAGCAGTGGACTTTTAATCCATTGGTCGCGAGTTCGAATCTCGCTGGTCCCACCATATAAATAAATGCATGAATAACTATTTTGAATACCTTGATAATTTACCAATCATACCAAATGAACTAATATCAGAAGTTCATGCATCTATATTAAAATACCCAAACGATTTTAAAGTATCATTTAAAACAGACTATAGAAGACATGCAGTTACTGAACAGTTAAAAGAATTTGTAAAATTATCTTTTAATAATCATGTTATAAAAATTCAAATTATAGAAAACAAGTTAGAAATTCATCGAGATATAGGCAGAACAGTGGCTTATAATTATTTAATAGACAGTGGAGGCAGTAACGTAGAAACCTGCTTCTATGAAGATATGACTGTTGACATTCCTGTATATGAAAATAAGACTTTTAGATTAATTGAAAAAATCAAAATCGAAGAGCATAGATGGCATTGTTTAAATGTCAGCAATTTGCACAACGTAATTAATCTAACTTCGCCTAGAATAGCAATAACAGTCTCTCACCAAACATCTAATGTGTAATAGTAACGCCACCGGTAATGTTAATTCCGGAACCAATAGTTATCGAAGGCTTTAAGAATATATGTAACATAGAGTTCATTGTTATGTTGTAATCACTTAACGTTCGATTATCTAATTGTCTACCGGCAAATATTAAACGTTGACGATTGGGCGGTATACCTTCTTTGTCTTGTATCTTTGCTTTAACATCGTCGATATTATTACTCGGTTCAACGTCTAAAGTTATAGTACGGTTATCAGGAAATCTAACATATATTTGCATTGGCATACTAGTATTTATATAAAGGTGATATAGCACAGTGGTAGTGCATCCGCTTCATACGCGGCCGGTCGTTGGTTCAAATCTAACTATCACCACCAAGATGTCTCGTCATTCGTGTGAAGAAAGCACGTATCATTAGGAAGGCTAGATTTAACGTATCTAGTATATTGTCGGTGAGAGTCCGACCGGGATTACGATTATGGAGTTGTTAGTGTAAAGGTTAACACCACGGATTGTGATTCCGTTAATATGGGTTCGATTCCCGTACGACTCCCCAGTATATACTCAGTTCGTCTATCGGTTAGGACGACAGCCTTTCAAGTTGTAAAGACGGGTTCGATTCCCGTACTGAGTACCATTTCAGCCTCATAGCTCAGTTGGTTAGAGCACCGTCTTGATAAGGCGGGGGTCCTGTGTTCGAGTCACAGTGAGGCTACCAAATTTAAAACAACGTATTGTTAATAAGGTACCTTAGTCGGCAAAGGTTGATCTACAATATGATCTTTAAAGATATTGTAGATCTCTTCAGGAGGCTGATCGCACATACTAGTACATCTCAGTGAGATACAAAATCTTTCTTGATATCCAGTTACAGCATGTGGCAGTTGATTGAACACAAGATATGCACCTTCTTTCATAAAATATGATTTTACAGCATCTTTGTTTATTTTGTAGTCCATGGAATCTTTGTACATTGCTCCTGGAAGCGGCGTAACATCTTCATAACGGAATAGTTCAAATAGGCCAGAGCCATCAATATGAAAATTAATCCCCCACGTTCTATTATATGTAGGACGATCAGGATAGTACTTATCAACATGGGCTACGGGTGGTCTATAGCCGTTGCTCTTATAAAAAAAGCTAATAGAATTCCATTCTAAGCCCTTCCAATTTTTATATTCTGGATTTAGAATATCTGCAGAGTATGTTGTATTACCATTTTTTTTAATTTTATATCGATCTAAGTTTAATATAAAATCTGTAATAGGCGGGATATTTAACGGATAAACAAATTCTGTTATCATGCAATAACTTCATCTACTACATAGTCTTTAAATATGTCTAATGATTTATCAAAACCCAAAGTTCGTTTGCCTTCTGTTATTGCAGGATCTACTATTACTAAACATAATACCCAACGATACTCGTCATAGTTTGTAACATTATGCGGAATACCGACTTGACATATACTAGGGAAGCCGATTTTTTGTTGATGAATTAATTCAACTTCTTCTGGCACATAGCGCACGTGATCTAACTTTCCAAAATTATAACTTATGTCCTTTTGTATTCCTTCTTTAGGTGTATACCAGTTCATAATACTACTGTCCCCGCCCCAGCGCCATAGCATTTTAATTAAATCACTACCATCACCATCAGCGTGTATCGGAGTTATTTCTCCAGGTTGCGAATAGAAAATTACTCCACGTGCGATTTTTAAAGATAGTGATTCAATTAAGTTGTTAAAATCTTCATTGACAACATCAAGTTCGATAAGATTTTGATACCTTGCTGTTGGGAAAACATAACCGTCCTTTAACGGATTAAATGGTAGATTTAGATTAACAGAAAAATTATTCATATAATTATTTAGTTTTATTTTCGGGATAGACGATAGGTTTGAGTCCCTGTCAATCTAGTCACAGTGGGTTAACTGTGATGACACTATAGTATGATTGACGAGGTAGTATAAACTTGCCTATTCGAGACACGCTAGTCTATAGTACAAAGACTAGTTCCCGAAAACCTTTTTGTTGGGGGTTAGTTAAATGGTATAACCACGGATTTTGATTCCGTTATTAGAAGTTCGATTCTTCTACCCTCTGCCAAATAAGGAAGCGTGGCAGAGCCCGGCTTATTGCAACAGTCTTGAAAACTGTCGATCAGAAATGGTCCGTGAGTTCGAATCTCACCGCTTCCGCCAACAACGGTCCTTAACTCAATTGGATAGAGTGCCAGTCTTCGAAACTGGAAGTTGGGAGTTCGAATCTCTCAGGGCCGGCCAGTATTGTCGATAAATAATTTTATGATCAATATGTACAGTACAACTCAATTACGCGAATTAGGCGAAAAAAGATTTACTAATGCCGAGCCAGATCGTTGTTATAGAAATATAATTTTACCTTTAAATGTCAAACACTCCTCCGACATCGATGTATATAGAAAAGGCGTAACTAGTAATAAAGAAACTATTATAGGTAAACCGGAATCACAGGATCTACGTGGATTAATGCCGCAACAGTTAACACCAGAACAACAAGTTAATCAAAGTCGTCGAGGTGGTGGTATATTGAAAATGAAACAACCATCTAATCCTGGCTTGGGCTATGATCTTAATTTTTGTTCTTGGTTAAACTCTATAGGATTAGAAATAGAATTTTTACGTTTATTTACAAATGCCCCAAATCATGTGTACGCAAGACATGTAGACAAAATGGATTTAAATGATCAAACTACTGTATTAAATTTTCCATTCAACGATGATGGTACTAAGTTTTCTTGGTATAATTTAGCAGAAAATGGTATATTAGAAAAAAAATTAAATTCAAACAACGTGCCGACGTACTTTTTTAAGCCTGAACATTGTGAAGAAATTTTAAACCTAGAAATTCAGCATGAATATAATCAGCCAATTTTAATTAATGCAGGATATATACATTCTGTTTGTGTTGGTAATACTGATCGGTATTGTTTTTCTTATGTTTTAAAAAGAAAAAATCAAAAGAACATATTGCAGTGGGACGATGCTATGGACATCTTTGCCCCTTACATGATTCAATCTTAAATTCGGTGATATAGCACAGTGGTAGAGCAGAGGATTAAAAATTCTTGTGTTACTGGTTCGAGTCCGGTTCGTGGTACCAACAAAAAACCCGCCAAAGCGGGTTTAAAGATTAATCAATCTTTATTAAGATTAAGCTACAAATTCAACTGGAATTTCTTGCTTTGAACGTGTTGGAAACACAAAGTCTGGTTGACTGTGATGAACACGACGGTTTAAGCCTTCGTTCTTAAAGCCGATACCCATTAATAGAAGTGGACGACCTGTTAGGCCCAAAACTTCCATAACGGCTGGCTCATTCATACACTGGCAGCAACCCGTACCGTAGCCCATTAGGCCACCAACTAGGTTTAAATAACCAGCGGCGATTCCAACAGCAACGTTAGCATCACGCTCTAAAACGCCATATGCACGTTGATCATCTTTACCTTGGATGTATAATGCTTTAGTTTCGTCATTGCGACCTTGATCAACTGGATTGCTCATATCACGATATTCTTCGAATACAACTAACAAGTTAGCAAGAACTTGACTGTTAGAAGTCATGCCCTTACCGTCATGGCGGTCAATTGGTGTTAAAGCGTGTACTTTTTCAATTAGATCACGATTAGTAATCATGTGAATTTTGTAGTGAGCAATATTTTGCTTGCTTGGGCATTGTGTAGCCGCTGTTTTAAACAATTCTAGATGTTCAGCAGGCATTTGCTTGCTTAGGTCGAAATTGCGTTGAGTGTGTTGGCTACGATGTATAGCCTTAGTGATATCACTAGGTGTGAATTTTAGTTCCATTATATTCTCCTTATCCTCGGTATAATAATGTTGCATTAGTATGCATTATTATTTATCTCGAAAGTAGAATTTGATTGACACTACAGCCGTAATAATGTATAATATAGAAAAGGAGCATAGTATGCCTTCAGTATTTTTAACAAGTGACACCCACTTCGGGCATACCGGAGTATGTCGCTTCACACGCAACGATGGAGTTACAAAACTTCGCCCATGGGATGATGCCGATGAGATGGATGAAGAAATGGTTAAGCGTTGGAATGATAGGGTTCGCCCTAACGATAAAGTATATCATTTGGGTGATGTAGTTATCAACCGCAAAGCATTAAAGATTATGAGTCGTTTAAATGGCGACAAAGTTTTGATTCGTGGTAACCACGATATCTTCCGTGACGACGAGTATAGACAGTACTTCCGTGAACTACGTGCTTACCATGTAATGAACGGAATGATATTAAGTCATATTCCTTTGCACCCAGAGTCCTTGGGACGTTTTGGTACTAACATTCACGGTCACCTACATGCTAATCGTGTAATGGCAGAAGTATTCGGAGAATACGTCATTGATACTAGATATCATTGTGTTTGTGTTGAGCATACAGATTATACTCCTATACTGTTTGAAGATGTTATTAAACGTATTGAGGCAGAAGGTGGTAGTGTAGGATTTAAGAACGGAAACGGTCCTACAATGTGATGTCTATCTATAAATATTTTTATGATCAATTTTTTTAAACAATATCCAGAGTTTGTAGATTTGGATGTTAGGAAAGTTAGGCCGCATGGCCCTGTTTCGGCTGAATCGTTAGATAACAGACATGCAGTTATGCTTCCAGATGAAATAGTTAAAGATGCAACTATTCTAGATTTGGGAAGTTGTTTGGCTGCAACGGGACATTGGGTTTTATCTAAAAATGCATTGCATTATACAGGAGTTGAACTTCAAGCAGAGCAAGTTGATATTAGTCAACATTTAATGTCAAAGTATTGGACTAACGATAAATTTGAAGTTTATTGTCAGTCTATACAAGAATTTTTAGATAATGCTATAAGCAAAAATAAGAAGTATGACGTAGTAGTAATGATAGGTATTATGTATGCATTTATGGATCATTATACATTATTGAAAAAAGTCTCGCAGGTATGCAAGAAATATATAATCCTCGATTCTATATACCCGGCATCAATGTTAGATGGTAAAATAGAACCAGATGCAAAAATTATAGAAATTCAAGTTACTCAGCATATTAATCATCATGAAGAAAGAACCGTTTATAGAGGCATGTCGGGTCGCCCAAGCCCTAAAGCTGTAGAGTTAATGTTAGGAACATTAGGTTTTAAAAATAAAGAAGATTTTTTATTTCCTAAACCTTTGTCAGATCATACCATTAACGATTCTTATTCAAATATCCTAAGAGTAGGAACTTTAGATGTTACATTAGAATCTATAGATTCTGCTACATTAGATTGGTATAAAAATACTATAATTAAACTTCCGATGCGATATCTAATGCGGTTTGAAAAGGATGTTATAGAGTTCAAAACGTTAGAAGATGTATTAATTGAAAAGAATCAAGACCATGTTATTAAATCCCTGCATGGCGTAAAAGTTGAATCAAAAGACGCAGAGCCTATTCCTAGTTGGGTCTTTGATAAAAATGTTGCAGATCGCTTTCAAGAAGAAGCACGTGACCATATTCCAGATTATGAACGTGTGGTTAATCTTTGTCTAGCATATACCAAACTTGCATTTAAAGATAAAAAAGATATATCTGTTATCGATGTTGGAAGTGCATTAGGCTTTACTATGAAGAAATTTATAGATGCCGGGTATAATAATGTTTACGGAGTTGATAATAGTCAAGCCATGAAAGACTCTAGTCTTTATCCTGATTTAACAGAAATATCAAATACATTTCCTAAAAAATTATGTGATGTGGTATTGGCAAATTGGACATTGCATTTTGTAGAACAGCGTAAACAGTATATACAAGACATATTCAATTATATGAAAGATGACGGATTGCTTATTCTCAGTGATAAAATGTCACATGTACAGGAATTAGAAGAAATGTACTATGATTTCAAACGAAATAATAGCGTGTCTGAAGAAATAATACAAACTAAAAAACGGGCATTGCTTGGAATATTAGTTACAAAACCATTGCAATGGTATTTGGATACATTAAAAGAAATAGGTTTTGAAAACATAGAAGTTGTTAATTCCAATATGATGTTTCATACTATCTATGCTAGAAAAAAACCTGGCATTATACTTGCTGGAAATTCTCTTGATACTCACCGATCCATTGATTAACATGATAAACTTTATGTTCACCAATAGGTTTAAACTTTTTATATAAAGCAGGCCATTGACTTGGTGCTGTTAGTTCAGATCTTTGTAATCTCACAAACATATTGTAAATAGTTTTATTGTGTTCGTTGCATGTAATCCAGCGTTTATTATATTCTTTGGATTCTTCTAGCATAAGAGGAACAAGAATTTTACCGCCAAGTTGATAGTTTCTATATTCTAAGCTAACATACATTCTAGTTAATAGCAATGCAGTAGTTACATTATATCTATGCCAACCTGCACTACATACATATTCTCCATTGATTTCTATAACATAATAGTTTCCTCGACCTTCTTTATATCTGCCATTGCGTAGGTCATAGAAAAAGTTACCGGGTATTGCGGCATAATATGGGTTATAGTTTTCTTTTGAATTGTCATCTGTAATTTTTATAAATTCAGATTTTAACAATTCAAATGCACGACTAGGTTTATTATCGTGTATATTATGAACAATCATTTTTTAATAAAAGGCAAAAATATTATACAAGGATCAAATTCCCACCATTTATTACTAACGCCTTTGCCAAAGTCATAACTGCTGGCAGCATAGTGATGGTTATTGTGCCAGCCATTACCCCAACCAAAATAGCCTAGTAATGGAACATTACGACTTTGGTCCTTTGTTTCATAATTTGCATATCCTGACTTGCCATGACAAAAAGCATTAACACATCCTTCAGAGTGTAGTGCAATGAATGTAGGAATAATTAATAACCAGAGTAGTGCATTTAAACTTAGAAAACCAACAACAAACCACGAAGCCCATATAATTATTTCGTAATATCTGTGTGACTGCATGATCCATTTTTCTCTAGCTAAATCTGCACTATATTTAAAATTAACTTTACTTGGATCATGTTTAATTATCCAGCCAATAAAAGCATGCCACTTACCTAAATGCACAGGGCTATGATGATCTTCTATGGAATCACTTTTTCTATGATGATAACCACGATGTACAGCCGCCCACCACAATAATTGTCCTTGACATCCTAGTATGCTTAGATACACAACAATTGGTTTAGCAAACTCTTTGAGATCAACGGCTCGATGACTGGCCCAACGATGTAAGCCAACGTTGATGCCCAATCCGTGTATTAGCACATAGCCTATTAAAAAATAGGCAACGTTGATTATTTCCCAGGATGTATAGAATGGTAAAATGATTATTGCTAAATGCAATGGTAGTAAAATTGAAAATAAATAACGCCAATTAGGAATATTTTGTAGCATACTAATATTTATTTTTGCATATCTTAAACTAGACAAGAATTTTAATTGACATTAAATAAGAGATGTTGTATAATAGACTTTGTTAAGCAGTAATTCATTGTAGTCATTGTTTAACAGGAACTTAGTTAGCCAAATTTAATTGACATTAATTGGTTATTGTGTTATAATAGTTCTATGTTAAGCAATTAACAATGTTCTTTAAAAAGTTATCCCACATATGAAACGCTGTGAAGCGTCATTCATATGTAAATGTATTATAGGTTACCTACTCTGTTAGGGGTGAACGAA
>Ga0114975_10001387_pt1 | contig 17268 bp, 19 predicted proteins | sample S_130626_EF_Meta_FD_87031 | JGI IMG/M metagenome (GOLD analysis project Ga0114975, IMG submission 87031) | Freshwater microbial communities from Lake Simoncouche, Canada to study carbon cycling - S_130626_EF_MetaG | ecosystem: Environmental > Aquatic > Freshwater > Lake | place: Lake...
CGTTGTATTCCTCATCCAAAATCATTGGTGGATACATTCCATCTGCATACCATTGCAAGTGGCCTGATGTTTCAAACAATGCCGCCTTGGTTAAGTGAGGTGAATAGACAAACTCATACCCTTCTTCTTCATGACGAATACGTGAGTAATCCTCCATTGCTCGGCGCACAATTCCGCCTTTGGGATGGAAAACTGCAAGTCCTGATCCAATTTCCTCAGGAAATGAAAACAAATCTAGTTCAGTGCCTAAGCGCCGATGATCGCGTTTTTCTGCTTCAGCTAATAGTTCTAGATAGGCGTTGAGCTCATCTTGCGAAGGCCACGCAGTTCCATAAATACGTTGCAACATTGGATTCTTTTCAGAACCCCGCCAATACGCCGCTGCTGTTCTCATCAATTTGAAAGCTGGGATGTGTTTCGTCGAAGGCAGGTGAGGGCCCCGGCATAGATCGCTCCAAACAGGATTGCCATCACGTCCTAAGTTGTCATAGATCGTTAATTCAGATCCGCCAACTTCGACTGAAGCTTCTTCACCTGCAGGACCTTTAATACCAATCAATTCAAACTTATATGGCTCGTGAGCCAATTCTTTTAACGCATCTGCTTCGGTTGTTATGCGTCGCTTGAAACGTTGACCTTCTTTAATGATCTTGCGCATTGCGCTCTCGATTATTGTTAAATCATCAGGATTAAAAGTATTTTCTGGATCAAAATCGTAATAAAAACCATCCTTAATTGGAGGTCCAATGCCTAAACGTGTATTTGCATAAATCTCTTGCACAGCTTGCGCCATGACATGGGCAGTTGAATGCCTTAAAACCTCGAGTCCAACAGGTGATGAAATTAGGACTGATTCGACCACATCACCATCGACTAGATCAGTCCACAAATCTTTAAGTGTTCCGTTTATCCTACAAACGACAATTTCTTTATTGTGAGCAAAGATATGAGTTGGACGTTGATCGGCTTCAACCTGAAGCGTGGCACCGTCTACTGTGATCGATATCTGAGACATGTGACTAGCCTACCGAAGTCCTAAGGGCCATCGCTTCAATTTCATCCCTAAATTCAAGTGATTGGGTTAAATCTCTGCCGTCGATAGATGCGATTGGCTGGGCGATACGCAAACTACTTAATAAAAATGCGGATTCGATATCTGGAACTTCTGACACAGCGATAGATCGAACCATGACGTTGAAATTTTCAATGACTAACGCTCGCATTACTCCGGGCAGGACACCATCAGAAAGTGGTGGGGTGCACCATGTGCCCGCGATCTTAAGAAGTACATTGCACACCGAACCCTCACATATTTTGCCGTCAGAACTGGTCACCAATGCTTCATCAAATCCATTACATCGAGCTTGTTCCAGAATCTCAAGGCGATGCGTGTACGGAAAACTTTTCACAGGTACACCTTTGATCACTAATGGGTCAGGATGGATCCCCACTTTGGCAGCCACGACAACCTCCGTGTAAGGCAGATGAACGGCAGCCCAATTACCTGTCGCATCAAATGAAACACGCAAAAGACCAGATGCATGATTTTCTGCTTGTAACAAAGTAGCGATCGATTGGCGAACAAGTTCTTCGCTGGGTAAAACAATATTTTCCTGGACCGAAGTATTCACCGCTCTTCTCATGTGACGAGACAATGCCCACGGTTTTCCATCAACAGTTTTAATTGTTTCAAAAATGCCCGCACCATCTAACCAACCTAACGATGAGCACTTTGACTGTTCTTGTGGCACCAGAAATCCGTTGACTATTACTTTCATGATAGATCTCCCCCTGCAATTGAAATCAGTCGCCTTGCCTTAAGCTGAGTTTCTTCCCATTCAGCAATTGCATCACTGCCCCAGGTGATTCCAGCACCTGTTCCAAAATTAAGGTGAGAGTCTTTCCAAAATATCCGAATCGCAACAGATAAAACAGCTTGCTTGCCTTCGACCCAGCCCAAAGCACCGCAATATGGCCCTCGAGGTATTTCATTTGCGGCAATCACTTGTGTCGCCGATGACTTTGGCGCGCCACTTACCGAACCAGGAGGCGATAGTGCCGTAAAAATTTCGTTCCATGAAATATTGTCCAACAACTCCCCTTCGACATCAGAGACTAAATGTTGTAAGCCTGGATGCTGTTCACTAGAAAGCAAACGTGGTACCTCAACAGTGCCGCTCTTGCAGATTTTGCCCAAATCATTTCGCATCAAATCAACAATCATCACATTTTCGGCTTGATCTTTTGCTCCAAATTGTTGAGAGTCAGTTGGCTGAGTGCCTTTAATAGGTGAACTTTTTACCATCGAGCCACTTCGGCTAAGGAATAACTCGGGAGATGCAGAAGCAATCGTCAACCCTGGAACTTCAAAGTAGCTTGCCCACGGCGCCGGATTATTCTTTAATACTTCGGAGAAAAGACCACGCAAAGATTGACCATCATCTACGTGCATTAGTCGCCGACAAGCATTTACCTGATAGACCCATCCGTGGGCTATTGCGCTTCGAATTCGTTCCACGTAATCAATATATTGATCAGCATTTAGCGATGAACTCCATGAGCCTTTAAGTGGAATCCATGAGGAGGTCGGGAAAGGTGCTTCTACAACTGTTGCAAACTTTGCAGCAGTGAACTTATTTTCAAATGTTGTTGAGACAGCCCAAAAACCACCGTCCTCTAGACAATGAGGATCTTGTGACACTTCGACAAGATCAGTGGCTAACCTGCCACCCATCCAAAACAATGATGAATTTTCCGCATAAGGCACGGGCTAACGCTAACCAATCAACCTCACTTTGGCGCTTACGCCTCTCCTGCGATAGATTTAACCTCCTCGCGGACGTAGCGCAGTTGGTAGCGCGGAACCTTGCCAAGGTTCAGGTCGCCGGTTCGAACCCGGTCGTCCGCTCTGATAGTCGCCGCATCGAAGGCATTCTTTTCGAAGAATAAAATTGTACGGCGATATTTCTATGGTCGGGTGGCCGAGAGGCGAGGCAAGGGACTGCAAATCCCTCTACACGGGTTCAAATCCCGTCCCGACCTCCATTCTTAGAGAAAGCGTTATCAAGAAACACAACGGAGGCACAATGTCCGACGATGAATCAACTCGACCTTGGGGTCGCTATGAAGTCTTGCAGGAAAGTGATGTTCATAAAGTTAAGTGCATCTATGTAAAGCCCGGAACACGACTGTCATATCAGCGCCACCAAAAGCGCAGGGAACATTGGTTTATTGTTTCTGGCGTTGCAACTGTTGTTATTGATGGTCAAACATTTACGAAGCTTCCGGGTGAAACGGTCACTGTTCAGGTCGGACAACTTCATCGAATAGGTAATAGTGGCACCGAAGAATTGGTTTTCCTTGAAATCCAGACCGGTACATATTTTGGTGAAGATGATATTGAGCGTCTTGAGGATGATTACGCCCGCTAGTTCACTCTTATAGAGCCAGATCACTGTTGTATAGTTTGCCCACCTAAGGATCGTTGGCTCAGCGGTAGAGCACCACATTGACATTGTGGGGGTCACTGGTTCGATCCCAGTACGGTCCACTTAGATATCGATCACATTTAACACATCTAACCCCTAATAAAGCAAAGCCTACTCGCGAGTTCGGCTGATGAATCTTTACAGTTAATGCATGCAGACAGATGTTAGATATCCAACCATTATTCAAGGTGGCATGGGTATCGCGGTCTCTTCATGGCAATTAGCTAAACAAGTGGCAATTGCGGGTGAACTTGGAGTTATCTCAGGAACAGCGATTGATTCGGTTGTTGCACGCCGTTTACAGGATGGCGATATTTCGGGCGACATTCGTCGCGCAATGTCCCATTTTCCAAACCAGAAAACTATCGCAGAAATAATGGATCGCTTTTATGTTGAAGGCGGTCGTCCTGCCGAAAAACCATATCTAGATGTCCCAAAACTGAGTATTAAAGGAAATCTGTTTTCAAATAATTTATTGGCTGTAGCAAGTTTTGTTGAGGTATGGCTAGCAAAAGAAGGCCATAACGGTCTAATTGGAATGAATATCTTAGAGAAAATTCAGCTGGCTATTCCGGCACAGTTGTACGGTGCGATGCTTGCTGATGTTGATTACATTTTGATCGGTGCCGGAATCCCAGCACAAATTCCTCATCTGTTAAATGAAATATCAGTAGGCAAAAAAGTTGCGATGAAAGTTGAAGTTGCTGACACAAAGGATAAGCACTACCTACATTTTGATCCAACAACTCTTGGAATTGATAATTTTCCAATTAAACGCCCTCAATTTTTGGCAATCGTTTCATCACATGCCTTGGTTGCATACTTAAACAAAGATGAAGAGACCAAGCCTGACGGTTTCGTAATCGAGTACCACGTAGCCGGTGGTCACAATGCTCCCCCGCGAGCTAAAAATGCAATTGATGAAAATGGGGAAGCGGTATACAACGATTTAGATATTCCCAATCTTGAAAAGATCCTTGCCTCGGGTTCCCCTTTCTGGCTGGCGGGAGGATTCGCAACACCATCGAAAGTTGTTGAGGCCTTGGCCCAGGGCGCTAAAGGAGTGCAGGTTGGATCAGTGTTTGCTTTATCTAGTGAATCCGGGTTCACTGAAGAGAACAGATCCGGTGTTATCAAATCTCTTGCAGATCCCAACATGCGGGTGCTTACCGATGCAAGTGCATCTCCAACAGGTTTTCCATTTAAAGTTATTCAGAACAATCAGACACTTTCTAATGACAATTTGTATGTAAAGCGCACGCGAATCTGCGACCTGGGATACCTGCGAACTATGTATCAACGTGAAAAGGGTGGAATCGGATACCGCTGCCCTGCCGAACCTTTGGACAATTATGAATTTAAAAACGGCCAAGTTGATCAGGCTCAAGGATCTAAGTGCCTGTGCAATGCACTTATGGCAGACATTGGCTTAGGCCAGGTGCGTCCTGATGGTAGGACCGAAATCTCATTACTGACTTTTGGTTCTGATCTTGAAGGTCCGCGTGCCATGCGCGCGAAGTATCCAAATGGTTGGAACGCACTACAAGCAATAGACTTCTTGAAGGAACAAATTACCAAGTAACTCAAACTATGATTCAACAGATATGAATCAATTACTACTCAACATCCCGGCCTTTGCTTTTGCCACCCTTCTCTTGGTTATGGTTCCGGGCCAAGGTGTTGCCATGGTTTTGCGGCAATCCATTCTTGGGGGAAGCAAGGCCGCATTTCTTTCGGCAATTGGTAATTGCGCAGGAATCCTGACGTGGACAATCTCAAGTGCCATTGGCCTTTCAGCAATCTTTACGCAATCGCAGACCGCCTACACAGCTTTAAAATGGGTAGGAGTTACTTATCTGGTCCTTGTTTCACTGCAAACCTTGCTTGCTCTACGCCATGAATTTGGGAAATTCGATCTTGATACCAAAAACGAAGTGAGTAACTGGGCATCTTTTCGGTTAGGCCTGATAACTAATCTGACAAATGTAAAAGCTGCTGTTTATGCTGTCGCTTTCCTGCCTGCTTTTGTTCCAAGCAACTTTTCACTAGCCTGGGGAATTTTCATCTTCGGCGCTATCTGGGCACTAGTTTCTATCCTCTGGAATATTTCATTGATTTGGACCGTGAAAAAGTCATCGGTCTATATTCAAAGACCTGTTGTCAGACGCACATTGACTGCTATATCAGCTATAGGAATCATGGGGTTAGCGGTTGGTCTTGCTTTATCGTCTGGCCGTTAAACCTTCAATAAATGTAAGACTGTTCTGAAATATGACTTCTTGGTCATAATCAAGTGTTGCCACATGATAACTATTTACTAATTCGATTCGCGTTTTTTCCTTCGATTCAATTTCAGCCAAGATAATTTCAGTATTCGCAACAGGCAACGTGTGATCTTCTACGGAATGAAAAAGCTGAACTGGCATCGTTATTTTTCCTAAGTTACGACGAGTTACACGCAACATTTTAAGTAGTTGATATATGCCACGTGTAGGCAATGCGTCATATCCCCATTCGGTAATACCGGGGCGCTTGATGTCATCTCCGACGCTTGTGCGCAGCTTCTGAAAACGAGACAAAAAGAAAGCTAGTTCGACTGGAATACCTTTAACGTAAATCATTGGATTGACAAGAATTAATCCCGCTATTGATTCATTATTTGATTCGGCAACATTTAGAACGGTCCCGCCACCCATAGAAAGGCCAACTAAAATAACTGTGTCACATGTTTTTTGGAGTTCACTCAGTTCAAATGTGATTTTTGCGGGCCATTCTTCCCATTTAGTATTGTTGAGATCTTCAACTTTGGTCCCGTGACCCGGCAATAAAGGCACACGCACCGTGTAACCCTTTGAATGAAGGAACTCACCCCAGGGGCGCATAGATGGTGGAGAGCCCGTAAATCCGTGCACGAGCAGGACGCCGATATGTGCATTTTTACCATTTCCAGGTGCAGACCAATCCTGCATCCATCCCGCCGGTGCTCCTTGTACTGCCATAACAAAATACTACGTCCTGACCGTTGTCAGTTCAATGACATACCATCGTCCTTATGGTGAACATTGGTGAATCCCCTTTATCCGAAACCACCTTTGCTGTTATAGATCTAGAAACATCTGGTGGCTCTCCTAAATCAGGAGCGGGTATCACTGAGATTGGTGTTGTAAAAGTTCGAGGCGGTGTTGTGCTCGGAACATTCCAAAGTTTTGTAGATCCTGGACATTCGTTGCCACCTTTCATCACACAATTAACCGGAATTACTGATGAGATGTTGGTGTCAGCACCCTTCATCGATGAAGTAATTCCTGCACTTTTTGAATTTCTGGGATCGAAGGATGAGACCGTACTAGTTGCGCACAACTCTCCTTTTGATATGAGCTTTCTTAAGGCAGCTGCCCTTGCTCATGCGTATCCATGGCCGAATTTCCTAACAATCGATACCGCGCGTTTAGCGCGTGCTGTTTTAGGTCGAGATGAAGTAGCAAACTGCAAGTTGGGCACTTTGGCTACCTTTTTTAATGCTCACACATCACCAAACCACCGCGCTCTAGATGATGCTTTAGCAACAGTGGATGTCTTACATGGAATCATCGAGCGACTGGCAGGTCATAACGTGTCGACCTTTGAGGAAATGAGAAACTTTCCCTCTAAAAAGATGAGAACTAAGCGTCCAATTTCTGAGTAAGTGCAGCCCATTGAGAAACCAAGCGAGTTGATGCTCCGGAATCAATTGCGTCAATCGCGCGAGAAACTCCCTGTGCAATTCGGTCGTGGAGATTAAGATCGAAATTCCCTTCGTACGCCGCAATTGCAGCTGCAGCGTTAAGAACAACTGCATCGCGTGGTGCACCCTTTTCGCCTGCAAATATCGCTGTTGTGATCCGCGCATTTTCAGTTGCATCTCCACCTACAAGTGCTGAGATTGGCGCTCTGGAAATACCAAAATCAAGTGGATCAATAAGATCACTGGAGATCTCACCGTTACCAATTGTTAACACTGAGGTAGTGGTGGCAAGTGTGATTTCATCCAATCCATCATCACCACGGAAAACGAAGCCATCTACTCCCCGATCGCCCAACACCTGGGCCATAACTAAATGCACTCGTTCATTTGCAACTCCAATTGCTGCCGCCTTTGGTCTAGCCGGGTTTGCTAAAGGTCCTAATAGATTAAAAACAGTTGGAACTCCGAGCTCTTTTCGTGCCGGTGCAGCAAAGCGCATCGACGGATGAAATATCGGAGCAAAACAAAATCCAATTCCAAGTTCTGCAAAAGATTTCTCCACACCCGCACCATCAAGGTTAATATTGACTCCTAAGGCTTCCAGCAAATCGGCAGCCCCTGATTTTGATGATGCAGCACGATTTCCATGTTTAACAACTTTAGCCCCTGCAGCCGCAGCGATGATTGCAGCTGTAGTTGAAATGTTTATTGTGTTAGCACCATCCCCACCTGTACCAACGGTGTCCACTGCTCTTTCGTCAATAGAAATTGGGGCACAATGTTGATACATCTGAGAAACCAGTGCGCCTACCTCGTCGGAAGTTTCACCCTTAGATTTCAACGCCAGTAAAAAGCTTTTGATCTCCTCAATCTCTGCATTTCCAGTGAGAATTTCATTCATGCACCACTGAACATCTGCCGTTTCAAGATCAAGTCCCAACAATAAATGCGCAATATGTGAATTCCACTGCGATTGCATCATTGCCTCATTCAAGCAGAAACGAGTGATGTGCCACGCAATAATTGTGCTGCTGTTGTTGCAAGAGTAAATGGATCAATTGGGTGTACAACAGATGCTTCAGCCAATGACCACGCGGCAAGCCAAGCATCTTCTTTTCGACCTGTAATAACCAGAACTGGCGGGCATTCAAAAACTTCATCCTTTAACTGGCGAGCAATTCCAAGTCCACCTTCTTGGGCAGCTTCTCCATCCAGAATGAATAGATCTACATGTGATCCACCGTTTTTGCTGTCTACATAGGCCCGTAAGGCAGACCCGGTCGCGAATTCGTGAATCTCGTGTTCTGGTAAATCTGCCGCGACTCTTCGCCCCAAGGCAGAAGCAATTGATGCTCGAACCGATGAATCATCGGAGTAAACAATGATCTGCTTCTTAGACTCTGTCATAGGTCAAAGTCTATTCTCGAATTGATGCCCCGAACTCATTTTTTTGATCAGGAGCCAGCACTTTTAAAGTGATCCGTTTCACCTCGGATGCGCTCATTTTCGACACCCTACGGGCTTGATGGCAAGACGGCGAGCCTGATTTCGGGAATAATCGCCCCTATGCCAAGCACAGTCGCACACCAGAAAATCACACGCCCCAACGCCGTAGCAGTGGGCACAATCGTGTGGCTTGCAAGTGAACTTATGTTCTTTGCTGCTTTGTTTGCAATGTATTTCACCGTCAGAGCTGTGCAAGGTCCAGAAATTTGGGCGGAATCTACTGAACTCCTTAATATTCCTTTTGCTGCCTTCAATACAACAATTCTTGTTCTTTCATCCGTGACATGCCAGTTTGGTGTCTTCGCCGCTGAACGTTTTCAGAATCATCGAACAGGAAATTTATTTCAAATCAATAAATGGGGAATGCGCGAATGGTTAGCGACAACATTTTTAATGGGAGCCTTTTTCGTTTCGGGTCAAATTTATGAATATGCAATGTTGGTGTCCGAAGGAAAGACTCTTTCATCAGATGCATACGGTTCGGTTTTCTATATTGCTACGGGGTTTCACGGCTTACATGTAACTGGTGGATTGATCGCATTTTTGATTGTCATGGTTCGAGTTTCAAAGGCGCGACGATTTACTCATCAGCAAGCAACAACAGCAATCGTAGTTTCGTATTACTGGCACTTCGTAGACGTCGTGTGGATCGCGCTCTTTTCAGCGATCTACCTCATTAAGTAGTAAAGGAATCACGTGAAGCGCATCTCTCGCTACCGTCGCCACAAAGCGGCTGGACCATTTCTACTTCTCTTGGCTTTACTAGCAATCGGAACAACTTTTAGTGTTGCGAGTGCGACAACTGCGGCAGAAACAACTTCTGCAGATCGCTCATTACAAATTGAAGAAGGACGCCAAATTTTTCTAAAGGGTTGCTCTTCTTGCCATGGACTAAATGCTGAAGGAGCACAGATCGCACCGTCGCTAATAGGCGTTGGAGCCGCGTCCGTAGATTTTCAAGTTGGTACCGGTCGCATGCCTATGGCGGACATGAGCACCCAAGCTATGCGCAAGGAACCTCTTTATAATGCAGAAGAAACAGCAGCTTTGGCTGCCTATGTCGCATCACTTGCACCCGGACCTGCTATTCCTGGTGAGTCAGAACTTAATTTTGAACGTGATGGAAGCACTGCCGAAGGTGGAGAGTTATTCCGAAATAACTGCGCAATGTGTCACAACTTCGCTGGTCAAGGCGGTGCGCTATCGCAGGGAAAGTACGCTCCAACATTGATGGGTGTCGAACCAAGGCATATTTACGAGGCCATGGTTACTGGTCCACAATCCATGCCAGTGTTTAGTGATAAAACAATTACACCTGAAGAAAAGCTATCCATCATTAAGTGGATTAAATCTGCTGAAAAGGAACCGAATCTTGGTGGTGCATCTCTAGGGCGCGTAGGTCCTGTGACAGAAGGTTTATTGGGTTGGGTTCTTGGACTAGGCATACTCATCGGTGTTGCCGTCTGGCTAGCAATGAAGGCGAGATAGAAACATGTCTAATGAAATCGAAGCTATAAAAGATCCAGGACTTCCTGCACATGTTCACCGCAAGGCAGATACCGATTCAGCTGCAGCAGATCGTGCAGAACGCCAAGTAGCAATTCTTTTTGGGATTTCTGCACTAGGAACAGTTCTCCTTATTGTTTCTTACATTTTTATTCCGGATGATGTTTTCATTTTTATTCCTGTTATGGGAAATCAGAATGCTCATCAGCTCGGTCTCGGCTTGGGCATGGCTATTTCATTATTTTTTATCGGCATGGGTGCAATTCATTGGGCTAAAACTTTGATGCCTGATACAGAAGTAGTTGCACAACGTCACGAATTCCGTTCCCCCGATTCTGATCGCAAAGAGTTTGTGGAAGCAGTAAAATCTGGCGCAGGCGCTGCTGGATTAGGTCGCCGTTCTTTGATCAAGAAATCTCTCGGAGCCGCTCTTGGTTTATCTGCACTGTCTCCTCTGCTTCTCCTTCGCGACTTGGGTCCATTGCCTGAAAAAGAACTTGAAAAGACAACCTGGAAATCAGGTACTTACCTAGTGACCGATCCAGGTAATCGTCGTATCAAAGCCTCAGATCTTGAAGTTGGCGCAGTAGCTCAAGTACTTCCTGAAATAGAAGATCCAGAGCATCGCAAACTAAGCGACATCGCAAAGGATGCAGTGTTGCTCATTCGTCTTCGCCCGCAAGAGTTCAACCTTGAAGCAAACAAGTTGGCTATGACTCATGATGGCATTATTGCTTTCTCAAAGATTTGTTCACACATGGGGTGCGCAGTAGCGCTCTATGAACAACAAACAAAGCACCTTCTCTGCCCATGTCACCAATCAACATTTGATGTAACCCGTGGGGCAAAAGTTATCTTTGGACCTTCTGCCAGGCCATTACCTCAATTAGATATTACAATCGACCAAGAGGGTTATTTAGTGGCACGCCAACCATTCTCCGAACCCGTCGGACCTAGTTTCTGGGAGCGAAACTCACAATGACAGTTGAAGCGCGTTTAGGGTCTGTTGCAAATTATGTAGATGAGCGCACTGGTGCTGCTGCATGGATGAAAAAGAATTTACAAAAGGCGTTTCCTGATCACTGGTCTTTCCTATTGGGTGAAGTTGCGCTGTATTCATTTGTTATTTTGCTTCTGTCTGGAACATTCCTAACATTTTGGTTTGACCCATCTCAGCGGGAAGTTGTTTATGAAGGCAGTTATGAACCGCTAGAGGGTATAAAGATGTCGGCCGCTTACGCTTCGGCTCTTCATATCTCTTTTGAAGTTCGCGGCGGACTATTGATGCGCCAGATCCACCACTGGGCTGCACTGATTTTTATGGCAGCGATTGTTGCTCACATGATGCGCGTGTTTTTCACTGGAGCCTTCCGCAAGCCACGTGAAGGAAACTGGATTATTGGTATTGGACTTTTAACCCTCGGAATTGTTGAAGGATTCCTTGGTTATTCACTTCCTGATGATCTCTTGTCCGGTACCGGAATTCGTATCGCCGAAGCGATCATTCAAGCCTTACCTGTCGTTGGTTCCTATCTCGCCTACTTTGCTTTCGGTGGAGCCTTCCCAGGAGAATCATTTATTCCTCGAATTTATACAGTTCACGTCCTGCTATTGCCGGGAGCTTTCCTAGCTCTGATCACCGCTCACCTCATGCTTGTCTGGTATCAGAAGCACACTCAGTATCCAGGTCCAGGTCGCACAGAAAAGAATGTTGTTGGATATCCATTAATGCCTACATACATGGCTAAAGCTGGCGGTTTCTTTTTCATTGTCTTTGGTGTGACAGCGTTTTTAGCCGCTGTTGCATCTATAAATCCAATTTGGCTTTATGGTCCGTACACGCCAGGACAAATTTCAGCCGGTTCACAACCCGATTGGTATATGGGATGGCTGGATGGATTAGTTCGAATGGCTCCCCCAATCGAGACTCACGCCTTTGGTCACACAATTTCCTGGAATATTTTGGTACCGGGATTAATTATTCCTGGAATCTTGTTTACTGGAATGGCTTTGTATCCATTTATTGAAAGTTGGATAACTGGCGATAAGCGTGAACATCATTTGTTAGATCGTCCACGCAACGCACCAAACCGCACCGCACTTGGTGCCATGTCACTTACATTTGTGATGGTGACTTTGATCAATGGTGGCAACGACATTATTGCTACGCATTTCGATCTTTCGATCAACCAAATTATGTGGGGCACTCGATTTGGCGTATTTATCCTGCCTCCGCTTGCATTTGTGATCACAAAACGACTTTGCTTGTCCTTACAGCGTGCTGACCGTGAATTAGTTCTACATGGTCGCGAAACCGGAACACTTCTACGTTTGCCACATGGTGAGTTTGTAGAAGTGCATGAACCGATTTCACCTGAGAAGGCATTCCTACTGACATCACACGAGCAAGCCCCACCACTAGAGCTACCAGAGGTAGATGGCCGTGGAGTAAAGCGTGCAGGTGCCTTAAGAAACAAGCTCCGTTCGCGTATGAGTGTTGCAAATGCCGAAGCAATTCCTAAGGTTTCAGTTAACGATCTGAAAGAGATCGAACATCACTAATTAGCTATAACAAGCCAAACACCCAGGGCGGTAACTCCTATTCCTAGGAAGCCTTGGGTGTTTACTTTTTCACCAAATAGAAGGAACGCTTCTACTGCGGTAACTGGTGGGACTAAGTAGAACAAAGAAGAAACAGATGCTGCACTGCCAGTATTGAGCAACCAGAGCAATAACAAAATTGCACCAACCGATATACCGCCAATTAACCAAACAAATGCAACAATAAATTGGCCACCCCACTGAATCCGAGTCCCACTAGTTGCTATAGCAGCTATTGCGAGGATCAGACCACTCGCAAGATATTGGTATGCAGTTCCAGAGATCAATGGAACATCCGTGCCAAACTTTTTTTGCAATAAAGTCGCAGTCGTACTGCCAATTAAGGCAATAAGAATCCCAATAACACTGCTAGCAGGAATATCTTGCTCAAAGGTAGGGCCCAAAACTAAAACAACACCTATTAATCCAATCACTAATCCAGCTACTTGCTTTGCCTTAAGCTGCTCTCCCAAATTTTTTACAGCCATAAGTGACACTAAAACTGGTTGCAGACTAGTCACGACAGCGGCCACACCTGCCGGAAGTCCCTTGGAAATGGAGAAAAACACGCCCCCTAGGTAACAGGCATGCAGAAAGAAGCCAATCAGTGATGACCGCCTGATTGCGGATGCACCAATTGATATGGGTAATTTCAAAACCAGAGCAATTACAAAGAGAATGAAGGCCGCAATCAAAATCCGAACTGACAAAAATACGAAGGGATCTGCGTAGGGCAAACCATATTTCGCACCTACAAATCCGGTGCTCCATAAAAGCACAAAGAGCGCGGGAGCAAATCTAGAAAGCTTTAAGCCTCGCAAATCGCCTTCAACCGCACTAATGATTTAGCCATCCACTTGGGGTTGTGAGCCATGGCTCCTGTCATCTTCAGCCAACGCGCTGCATACCCAGGTATTGCACTGGCATCAAAAGACTCCGTAACCTGCGTAGAACCATTGCCTAAATCTGCGAGCTCATATGACCAGGTCCACTTCATCAAATGGCACCAGGTGATCTTTTTATTCTCTTCGAATGCGACAATCGTATTTTTGATGCGATATGGGACCTTAATTTTCATAGCCATGGAAAATTTGGCGCCTAAAAACAATCTTTCTGGGCCGGAGATAGATTTCTGAATAGTGTCAGATCCATCAAATAGTCGATGGGACGCTGGATTTGCAAGGACATCAAAGATTTTGTGTGCAGGAGCTTTGATGATTATGCGAGCAGCAGTTGTATTCGGAAAATCTGTCGTAAGAATCTCTGCCCGTACATCGTTCATTAATGTACCGAAGAACTCGTTGGCTTCTCATATTCGGTGACCATTCCTATGACAGAAATCATTAGTGCACCGAGACCAATCAGTGAAAGCCACCATCCAACTAATAATCCCAAACCAAGCGTGCAAGCGCTCAACGCAACTGGTAAAGGCCACCAAGAATGTGGGCTGTAGAAACCAAGCTCTCCAGCGCCATCAGAAATTTCTGCCATGAGATTATCTTCAGGAAGGTCTACGCCGATTCGTTTTTGTGTAAACCAAACATAAAATCCAATCATTCCCGCCAAACATGCAGACAACAGTAAACCACTAATTCCTAATGGTTCTCCACCAACTAGGACATACACAACTGTGACAATCGCGTAGAAAACGGCAAGTCCGCCAAATAACTTCCAAGAGGCCTTCATTGTTTAATGCTTCCCCTCAATTGTGATGTGTGGGTGGTGCAAATCAAAAGCTGGTCGTTCACTAGAAATTCGGGGCATAGACAAGAAGTTATGGCGTGGTGGAGGACACGATGTAGCCCACTCAAGAGAACTTCCGTAACCCCATGGATCATCTACCCCAACCATTGGAGATTTACGAGTAATCCAAACATTTACAAAGAATGGAATCATTGAAAGTGCAAGCAAGAATGAACCAACAGTAGAAACTGTGTTCATGAATGTGAAGCCATCACCTGGAAGATAGTCAGCATAACGTCGCGGGAATCCCTTAATACCCAACCAGTGTTGAATCAAGAAGGTTAAGTGGAATCCAACAAATAAAGTCCAGAAGTGAATTTTACCTAGTCGTTCATTGAGCATGCGACCTGTCATCTTTGGCCACCAGAAGTAGAATCCTGCAAACATTGAAAATACGACCGTTCCAAAAAGAACATAGTGGAAATGCGCAACAACGAAATAGCTTGCAGAAACTGCAAAATCAAGTGGTGGTGAAGCCAGGATAATTCCTGTCAAACCGCCGAATAAGAAAGTTACAAGGAAACCCATAACCCACAACATCGGAGTTTCGAAGGTGACGTGACCTCTCCACATCGTTCCGATCCAGTTGAAGAATTTCACACCTGTTGGAACACCAATCAAGAAGGTCATGAAGGAGAAGAAGGGAAGCAAAACTTGACCGCTTGCAAACATATGGTGCGCCCATACTGAAACCGAAAGCGCTGCGATTGCGATTGTTGCCGCGATAAGACCCAAGTAACCAAAGATCGGCTTGCGGCTAAAGACCGGCAAAATTTCAGTAACAATTCCAAAGAATGGAAGAGCAAGGATGTAAACCTCGGGATGACCAAAGAACCAAAATAGATGTTGCCACAGCATTGCACCGCCATTGGCCGGATCAAATAAATGCGAGCCGTACAGTCGATCCGCTTCCAACCCTAAGAACGCTGCCGCTAGCGGTGGAAATGCGAGTAAAACTAAAATTGATGTGAGTAGAACGTTCCACGAAAAGATAGACATACGAAACATTGTCATTCCTGGTGCGCGCATCGTAAAGATTGTCGTAATAAAGTTAACGCCACCCAGAATTGTTCCAACGCCACTGATTGCCAAACCAATAAGCCAGAGGTCTCCACCAATGCCCGGTGAGTAATCAGAGTTTGCAAGTGGTGCGTATGCAGTCCAACCAAATGATGCTGCTCCACCTGGAGATAAGAATCCGGTAAATGTCATTAATCCGCCGAATAGGAATAACCAGTAAGAGAACATATTCAAACGTGGGAATGCAACATCTGCCGCACCAATCTGGAGCGGCATGATCACGTTAGCAAAGCCAACAAACAGGGGTGTTGCAAACATCAACAGCATTATTGTTCCGTGCATTGTGAAAATCTGGTTGTACTGCTCATTACTTAAGAACTGCATTCCTGGACGAGCCAACTCTGCACGCAGAACTAGTGCTAAAACACCGGCAATCAAGAACCAGGCGAAAGACGTCATCAAGTACATATATCCGATTGTTTTATGATCGGTCGATGTAATCCACTTTACAAAGGACTTTCCCTTTACTGGCGGCATCGCAGCCTTCAGGGTTGTCGTAGGACGATCCGCGTATGTTGTCATGCGTTGCTCCCCTTAAGTGTTTCTAAATAAGCATCGTATTCGGCAGGTGTAACCACCTTCACCGTGAAAAGCATCTGCGAGTGATTGCGTCCACATAAAATATTGCAACGACCCGGGTACTCACCCAATTTGTTGGCCGTGAATTCAAGTTCATTGGTTACGCCAGGAAGATTTTGCATCTGGATCATGAATGCCGGGATCCAAAATCCATGGACAACATCATTTGATGTAATTGTGTAACGCACACGCTCGCCAAGAGGTACCACCAATGTAGGTGGCTGAGTCGGTGTTCCTGTTACAACCGCCTTTTCTCCAGCTTCTGGATAGCCAAACTGCCAAGACCACTGAAATCCTTCAACCGTGATTTCGTGTGCGTAGGTGTCAGTTTTTTCCGTAATTATGTTTTGACGTTCAACCGTGTAATAAAAAAGAACCGCAACAATTATGAATGGGATGATCGTGTACGCAACTTCTACCGGAACGTTGTATTGAGTTTGTTTTGGAAACTCAGGTCCATCTTTTTTGCCACGATGAAAAACAGCTGGCCACAAAATCAAAATCAAAGTAAATACGCCAACGACTCCCGCAGCGATCCATGCTCCTTGCCACAAAGACAACGAGGCATCATTTACGCTTGAAACGCCTTCTGGGAAACCCCAATCAGAGTTTTGCGAGCAACCTGTCAACAGAAGAACAGGCAAGAGAAAGAACAGTGCTCGTAAGCGCGAAATTAGGGTGCCAGGCATGGGAGTAAGGATAGTTTGTATTGGCCCTAAGCGTGCCCCGAGCACATTCACCAGGAGTGGTGGCGCTCCTCACATCTATTGAAGCAATGGCTATTTCAGGTGAAGTGCAATTTCATCTGCAGCGGCCTGGCCATACGCTTCAGAAAAACGGGCAACAAATTCCTGAGGCGTAAATCTATATTCCTGAGTTCCCAAGGTTTCGATGACGTAGGTTGCAATCAACGCACCCAATTGGGCGCATCGCTCGTGGGACAAGCCCCAAGCAAGTCCTGCGATGAAGCCAGATCTGAAGGAATCACCAACACCGGTTGGGTCGGTCTTTGAGCGCTCCTTTGGGCAGGTAACTTGAACA
>Ga0114975_10001388_pt1 | contig 17266 bp, 17 predicted proteins | sample S_130626_EF_Meta_FD_87031 | JGI IMG/M metagenome (GOLD analysis project Ga0114975, IMG submission 87031) | Freshwater microbial communities from Lake Simoncouche, Canada to study carbon cycling - S_130626_EF_MetaG | ecosystem: Environmental > Aquatic > Freshwater > Lake | place: Lake...
AATGTTCCGCAAGCAACACAAATGCTTTCAAGATTTTCCATCACAGGTCGTTCTGTGTTGATCAAACCATTGATCTTGTATCTTGCTGGTAGTGTGCTTGTTGCCATATTTGATCCTTGTTAGTTGGGGATTCTCAATCCCACCATGAATGGTTTGACTTGGTTGCTGGGGACTCCACCTTGTGGAATCACGGCTTCAATGTATGTCCATGCACCAATACTGGTGCTGGCCGCTGTCATATCCATACCATATATATTGCCCGTGGCAGGGTCAGTGATCTGAACTGGTGAGCCAAGAGTGATGGCTTGATTGTCAGAAATATCAATGCTACGATACCAAAGTCCTCTGCTGTAGTTGGTATCAGCACTTGATCCTGTGGCTGCTCTTTGTGTATAGAGAAGCCAAGCACGATTTTTGCTTACGCCACGCACAATGGCAAATGCACCAATGTTCATGGCAATATCATTTATACCTGTGCCCAAGGTGATTGTGTTTGGCACAAATCTACCACTTTGCAAATACAATGTCATTCCAAATCCAGGATTGAGTTGTCTGCCAGCCATAAGCCATCTGCCATCATTTAGGGTGTTTGACATCACACAACTACGCATTCTGGTTCCAGTAGTGCTTGGTGGCACAGGCATTGGCAGCAACACGCGAGCAGCCAGCACACCTACACCGCCAACCTGGGTCACCAGGGCATAAGGTCCACCTGGATCACCGCCTGACACAGCAACACTGAATCCTGTTGTGACAACATAGTTGTTGAATAATCCCATGGTCTGCACTTGACTACTAATGCGATAGTCTGTGGCTGTGTATGCAGTATTAGTCTGAGTTGAACGGATCACAACATTGGCATAGTTGCCTGCTTTTTGTGCTGTTGAATAAGTCCAACTTGATCCTGAACCAGTATTTCCACCTGTCTGATATGCTACACTAACTTCTGGAGGACCAATATAGGCTGTGGGGTTGGTAGATGTAAGTCGTCGTGCTACTGTGCTGCCTGTGATATAGGAAGTGGAGTTGCCACTTAAAGTAAGTTGATCTCTGTCAAGAGTGGTAGAGATCAATGTGATACCAGATCCAGGATTGTGTTGATCAGTAAGTCCACTAACACCTGCGATTCTCAAAACACTTGTGGCTGTTCCGCCAGCCGCACCAACATTTGATTGTTCTTGATTACTTAAAACAGTAATACCAGTCTGATTGAAGTTATAGGTAGTGCCTTGAAACACAGCATTAGAACTAAAACTATAGGTAGGACCAAACTGGATAGCACCTGTGGCCACATCCAACTTGGTAAGTCTTATGCTGGCATATGAAGGATCGTCAGCACGGAAACCATACACAAACACAGGATTATTTGCACTGTCTCTACCAGCATAACTCATGTTATACATGCCTGTTGTTGGAGTTTCAAAGTTTATATCAACATTATCATAAACTGGAGTTGTAGTCAGCGGATAATAACCTTGATTGATAGTGGTGATGACGCCTGTCTCTGGCGATACTGCCTGGATATTCCAGGTCATGGTTCGTCTGCTGTTGCTTAAACTTTGTCCTTGACTTGCTAAGTTTGTGAATCCACCAATGGCACTCAAGTATCTGGTATACTGATCATACATGAATGGTGCCGTTGGTGGTGTGAAGTTGCTGGTGTATCTCAGCACAGTGCTCATTCTGACTTCAGTTATTTTTCCAGAAAGATTTCTTGCACGCCATTTATTATATCTTATGTTTGGAACCACTCCAATCTGTTGATTTATTCCTGGGATTGTGCCGCCGCAACGCCAAACGCTATTTTGAGCCTGATTGACCCAGCCTCTACTTACCAAAACTGTGGTGGTGTTCATTCCTGAAGAATAGTATACACTATCATTCACGCCATTTATATACAAACGATATTCATTGAGTTCATTCCTGGTAATGGCAATGTGATACCAGGTCAATGCGGCAATGGTAGTATTGCCCACAATGCGTTTTGGATAACTGCTGGTAGCAGTGGTAGTGCCCAGAGCATCTGGCAACCCATCATATTGACCAAAAGCAGGAGCAAAGTCTTTGATCCAGATTTTGTTTTTGTATATGCCCACACCAGGCATAATCTGAGTGGTTTGATTGCTGGAATGAGCCATGAACCAAAACTCTACTGTGAGTATTTCAGATTCGTTTCCTGGAAAACCACGGATAAACCCATTTGGAAAACCACTGATAACAAAGTTTCCACCCCAGCAATATCCAGCCTGCTCGTCAAACGGCTGCGAGTTCAATACATTTCCATAAATCAACTGTTCAGGACGATTGTTAAAGGTCATGTTGTATAGACTGCTACTATTGAATGGATTGCCTGATTGAAGTTCAGTATAACTCACACCATCATTGGCAGGGGCTGAACCAGAACCAGAATGTTCCCATATTCCAATCCTACAACTATTCATATCAGTGGTGGCTGCTACAGGTGCATTCTTGATCACACGCATGTTGCCTGGCAATAGGAAATCATTCACGCTGGTTCTGTTGCCTGTCACAGTGAACTGGCCATTCTGCACATTGCCGTTGGCATAACCAGTGGTAAAAGTCACATTGGCAGTGTTGCTACTGGCAACCTGGAAACAATAAGGACTGTCCTGTGTGCTCCAGGTCACTGTGTAGATATCTGTGTTGGGATTTTCACTGTCAACAATCTGTCCAGTCTGTGTGCTGTTTAACACAGTGACCACATTGTTTACATCTTGTAAGGTGTTTCCATACACATTATAGGGAATGTCAGCCAGTGTGGTTGGCTCAAACTCAGGCACATCTTCCAGATTGATCACCACAGGATAGGTATATGCAGTTGAGGCATTCTGACTGTTTACGATCTGTGTGGTATAAGTTCCGTTGCCTGCTTTGTCTCTAACAAAGTCCATCCACACAAAGCCAGCAAAAAAGTCTTCTGGAGTGTGTATGCCTGTGATAGTAATCACATTGTTGGCTCTGGTGATCACTGTGTTGGCACTGGCACCTGTTCCGTATGTGAACACACAGTTGGCATTGCTGAATATGGTATTGGCAAAATTCACAGGTAAGGTATGTGTGATTGTGATAGTTCCTGTGACAGGGTTGCCAAGATCATGCACAGCCGCCCAGGCCATGAGTGGCATTTCTATATTGGCACCTTCTACATCAGACCTATACAGGGTTTCCAATGTGCTGACCACACTGGTGTTGCCAAAAGTATTCAGTTCGCCCAGGGTATTCATTACACAGGAACTCCTGTGTAAGGCACCACAAAGTCTCCTGTGGCACTGTTCACATTGGTGTAGGTCACGCTGTAGGCCACATTGCCTGAGTTGCCCACTTGTGGATTTACCTGGCCTTGAGATGCATTGTAGTCAAGAATGTTTATGATTCCAGATATCACATACACACCTGCACTGGGGTTTGTGATTGTGAGTGGGTTTGTGCTTTGTCCAGACGCTGGAAAAGTCACTGTGGTGTTGGCTGTGCCTGTGTTGAAACTCACACGAACACCTGTGCTGGTCAGTGTGCCCAAGGCTCTGATCACTTCCCAAGTCATCTGTGGTGCCACAAAACTACTGCCTACTGTTCTTGCCACTATCTGGGCATTGCAGTTAAAGGTTAGTCCGTCAGCACTGAAGGTATTGAGTTCTGTTAGTGTGTTCATACTGTCAATATATCTGTGGCTGGAATATCACATCCATATCTTGCATTGGTCATGTAATCATAGATACAATCACCTGGAAGACTCATGGAGTTGGTTATACTAAACTTCAGTGTGGGCACACGGTTTACATTTTTGTCTTTGTTGTAGGTCATTTTCACAATGGCAAACAACAAGTTGTCCATGGTGTGTGCTGAAGTCCATCCAGGCATGATGCTGTAGGCAGGACTTAAACTGGCATTGGTATAGTATTCAGGAACTTGTGGGCTGGTGCTACTGCCAGCATAACAATAGATCTGCACCAGGTTGGCAATACTCACATCCTGGTTGCCTTCTCTGTCAATCATGTAGGCGGCTGTGATACCATCATTCTGGAAGATCACACGATTGTCATTGAAGAACACATCGTTAAACACATAGGTGCTGGCTGCTGAAGTGCTGAGCAATGTGCCTGTTTTTTCAGCAAAGGTATAAACAAAATACATTGTGGTCTGATCATCTGTCAGCACTGCATCTGTTTGTATGCCTCCCATGGTAGCATTGCCATACAGCACAGGTATCTTGTTTTGTGTGTTGGCATCGCTTTGTAATCTCACTCCTGGATCCACAGCAGGAGCAGTGTTTGGAGTGGGAGTATTATTTTTCTGTATGCTGTTGTTCACACGATTTACTGTGAGGCCCAGCAAGGCTGTTTTGGCTATGTTAGACCCAAGACTGTTGCCTGTGAAAAAATCCACAGCACCGCCAATGAGACTCTTGCCTGTATCTACTAAATCATCAAACCAACTCATGTGGGTGCTCCAAAGTTAAAGTTAGCACTGGATAGATTTGGAACTCTATCCATACTTAAATCGTTGGGGTAATACAACTTTTCATCAGTTGGATTGGTTCTGCGACCTGCCACTTTGGTCTGTAGCAAACCCACAATGCTGGCACAGGTAAGAACAACACTCACACTTGAGTTTTTGTCCACCACATTGTATTCTTCATTTAGACTAAAGTTGTTCACAAGGCCTATAAACTTGCCAATGGGCTCTACAATGGCCACACCTGTATTGGCATTGAACAATCCACGACGCACCATCACAGGAGATCCTTTCATCTTATAACTCAAGACTGAGTTGATGTTTGAACTCAAAATACCACTCAATGTAATGGTAAGTTCTTGATCACTCAATCGCAGTTCGCTCACAGTATCTCCCACGCTCATTAAACTGCCCAGGCTGGCATAACTTTGTCCAGCAATGGTATAAGGTTTATAGAAGTTTGAGAACCTCAATATTTGATAGTCCTGCACATTGATTTGCACAAAGAACGCAGTCCATATGGCACTATATCCAGAAAGATTATAACTCATACCAGGCTTTCATAGAAAACAAATGGTCCTGACCAACTCACTTGGTCTCTTGCAAATATGGTCCACTGCGGAAACTCTGTGCAGATCACTGTCCAGGTCACATTGATACCAACTGGCAATGCTGTGGCAGAAGCCTGAGTGGTGTCAATGATGGGTCTGTGTAAGGTCACAGTGTTTGAGTTGTAGGCCACATTGGCAGCAACTTGATAAACTTTTCCTGATGATCCCAACTGTATTAGATCACCTGCTTTGAACTTGTAGCCACTTGAAGTGGTTGGTGAAGTTGTGAGTGTGAGTGTGGTAGCACCTTGCACCCAGGTTCCTTGGAATCCTGTGCTGTTTACACTATTGCCTTGATACACAGTAAGCCAGGAGTTGTATCCAGAATCATTGATCTGCACTGTGCTTGTGGTGGTTCTATCCAGTGCTTGTGCCAGTGCAATGTTCTGACGATATTCACTCCAACGAGGTCCATCAGGTGCTTTCACTGTGAAACGCCATACCTGCCCTCCACGACTGGTTGAACGCACTGTGCCATCTCTTGTGATTGTGGTTCCTACCACTTTTAGATTGTCAAGACTAAGCGTCTCAGCATTATCAAATATCCATTGGAAACTCATTTGTTATCTCCTTTGTGGGATGCCTCTGGCACCTTGTTGGACCACAGCATGAACAAATCCTGGGTCTTGAGCCAGCAACTGCTGGAAACTTCTTGCATCTACGGCATTGATGTTATACACAACTGAACTGCCGCCGCCCATGGGCATGATGCTGGCTGGACCAGCCGCAAACTCTGGACCGTTTTCACCAACAATACCAACCTTGCCTGCTGGGATTGATCCACCATTGGCAAAGAATCCACCAAACAAGTTTTCATTTAGCCATGATCCTGCTGTGGAAATGATGTCGCCAAGTCCGCCAAGTATGCTGGATCCGCCACCAATGCCACCACCTGACATCATGCTGTTGTTGCCTGAAGTTAAACTGCCAATCAAGCCGCCACCGCCTCCGCCTCCACCTGACACATCTATCACATACATTGGATTGTTAGCACTGCTGCCTCTTGCGTTGGCTGAACCTGCTCCACCAAATAAATCGCCAAAGCCCAGTGCGGTGCCAAGACCAGCCAGGGTTTCTTTAATCTGACTGCGTAATAGTTCTTCCAACATGCTGTCTACAAAACCTTGCCACTCAAACTTGCCTGTCTTGGCAAAGTCCACAATGAGATCTTCCAGTCCAGAAGTAAACTTGGCAAACATGCGTTCTGCTCTTGCGGCAGCATTGGTAGCATCTTCTACATAGCGTTTGAATGCATTGCTCCAGCCTGTTGAGAATGTTCTTGAACTGTCATACAGTTTCTTCTGTGCTCTGATCAGTTCTTCAGATCCTTTTTTAGCATTGTCGTAGTATGCTTTTGATTCTGAAGGATCAAGTAATACTCGTGTGCCTGCAATAGCACTGCGGCGATCTTCTTCTGCACGGATGGCAGCACGAGCACTGTCTTCTGTGGCTCTAATAATGTCACGATAGGATTTTTCAATGCCCAGCAATCCAACATCTGCTATTTCTCTTTGTAGACCCAACAGTTTATCCTGCAGGTCATATTCACTCTTGAGACTGAAGTTGATGGCTGCTTGACTTTGTGCGTATTTTTCTTGAGCCTGACTCAGTTGCAGTGTGGCTGCGGCCACTGCACCCAGTTGTTGTTTGGATATTTCAAATATTCTGTTCTTTTCTGCTTCTGACAGAGCCACACCGCGACTGGCTTCTAATGCACGGATCTCTGCTCTGGCTCGCTCATCAGCCGCTGTCGCCACATCCATTTGCATTTTAGCACTGTCACCAAGACCAATCTGTGCCAGGTCCTTACGAATCTTTATGAGATCATCTTCTGCTTGTTGTTGTTCTTTGATACCATACAAGCGTAGGTCTTCACTGGCCTTGAGCAGGGCATTATTTTTGAGTGCTTCTTCAATCTCAAGGATTTTGCTTTTTCTCAATATCTCAATGGCTGCGATTTGTTTCTGATACACAGGTGTGAGTTCATCTTTCTCAACACCTTTGAGTTGGCTCATGGCCTTTTGCATCTCAAGTGTTTTGTCAGCAGCCTCTTTGGTAATGTTGGCAGTGGCCTGCATGATTTCTTTTTGCAGTTCGCTTTTGCCAACCAACTGACCTTGAAGGGTCACTGCCTGCACTTGATCAGCCAGGCCTTTTCTAAACTCTTCAGTGCCTTGTCTAATGGCTGATATCTTGAGATCAAGTTCTTGTCTGATTGTTTTTTGCTTTTCTTTTTCAGCCTCAACTGCGTCGTTCAGGCGTTTTTGTTCTTCTATGTAGGCCTTGCGATTGGCAATCTCTTTTGGATCTCCGCGACCCTGACCACCTTGACCTTCTCTTGGGTCTTTGGCTACAGGTGCAGGGTTAAAGGTCAGGGCTTTACCTGTTCCAAGACCTATAAAGTTTTTTAATCCTTGATAGGCCGTATCTAACTTGGACAGGAACCAGTCAATGGGACTGATATCAAAGGCCGCTTTGATAGCCTTATCAACCAACCAGATTGCACCAGAGATCACAGCGAATACACCAGCAAGTCTGGTCAATCCAGCAAACAACAATCCAAGTGCTGGTGCTAATGCTCTGAAACTCAATCCTATAGATTCAAATGTAAATCCTACTCTTGCAACCAACTGACTGATACTACTCAGTGATCTTGACCATAATGCCGCAATGTCCATCCAGATACTTTTTAATCCAGCCCAGACAAATGCCAATGCATTGCTGGCAATAGCAACCTGTCCAGCACCAAGTTTAAATGTAGCCCATAAAGCCCCTCCTATAGTTGCCAGAGTCGTGAACAAACTTGTGACCACACTTATGCTTTTGGCCAGGGCTGATATAGCCACTGCGGCTCCACCAATCTTGACCACTGCTTCAATAAACTTTTCAATCTGTTCAGGCTTGAGTTCATTCACAAAGTTGATCAAGGGTTCTAATGCCTTGAGGATTTCCAGTTTGAGTTTGCTAAACGCCGCACCCAACTTGTCCTGTAGTTCAGCACCACGCCGCACATCTTCAGCATACTTGGCTGAGGCTGCTGTGAGATTGTTATATTCATTTGAAAGATTCTTGAGATCAACACCACGCAAGGTCTTACCAAACAGTTCACTGCTGATCCTGTTGCGTTGTGTGACATCATCCAGAGCACTCAAGCGTTTTAGTGTGAGATCAAATAGTCCTTGTGTGTCTAACTTGGCCAGGTCATCCAGCGTGATACCAAGATCACGGAAACTGTTTTGTGCTGTTAGTCCACCATTCACAGCATCACCAACTGTGAGACTGAACTTGGTGATAGCGTTCTGTGCTTTTTCTGTATTGCCACCCAGTTGGCTTACTGCTTTACCAAAGCCCAATACATTGGCAATACCTATCTCACTGGCATCACTAATATCACTAATGGCATCAGCAAAGTCAAGGGCACTGCGTATGGCAGCACCCACGGCCAATGCGGCAATAGCAGTTTGAAATCTACCAAATAACTCTGTGGTCTTCTTGGTTTGTGTTTGTATCTTGGCCAGCGTGGGTGATATCTTATCATCCAGCGTGGCGGTATAGGTTAGATCTGCCATGTTATTTCCTCATGATGCGTTTTAGAACTCGTGCAAGGTATTCTTCTGTGGGCTGAGTCATACCTCTTGGACTTTGTTTACTGCTGCCTTGATCAAGAGGCACAGCATAAGGATAGGCTGCATGGATAGTGTCGCCACTGAGTCGCGTTCTACGACGGGCATTGCCAGTTCTGATGGGAGTTTGACTCAACCAGTATTTGTATATCTGATTTGGCACAGCCTGGAGTTCTCGTTGAATCCTGGCTAACCTGGCGGTGATCTTGTCTTGGACATTTTGGCTCATCTCTTGATCCTTTCAACCATTTCCTGTAGGGTATTTAGTGGTAGATCAGGTGCTGGAGGTGCCATGCCTTTGGCCTTGGCTTCAGACTTTTCGCGTTCATAACGATGGTAGGCCAGGCTCACATCCATGACCAGGAAGTCAAGAGTGTCAGCCAAGTCCAATACCTGGCTGGGCAACAGATGATAACGAGTGGCCAGGTTGTCTAACACAAGACAACGACGCAGATCCGCACTATTGGGATCAAGTTCTGCGTTTATTACTTTCCCAGGCGTTCAACCACTGTGGTAATCACTCTCATGAGGATTGGTGTAGGCAAGGCTGCTTCCTCACTCATGACCTGTGAGCCATCTTCATTCAAGATCAGTTCACGCACAGCACTGATCACTGACGAAGTATCGTTTTGATTTAAACTGGCCAGTTTAAGGAACACATTCATAGGCTGGCGGTCCCAGGTCCAGAATGTGAGTGCTTCACCGTATTGTTCAACGATGTCAGCATCGTCAATGGTGACTTCAATCAGTTGGGGTTTTTTTGCAAGTTCAGAGAGTTTCATCTTCAGGTCCTTTGGTTCTTTTGATCATCTCGTTGCTGAGTGCAACAAGAAAACTTAAACGACTGTGTGCTTTGCCAATGTCAGCGGCAGCACAGCGTAGTTCATTAGTGGATTTGGCTATTTCAGCCAAGAGGCTTTGTGCCAGTTCCAGGTCAGATTTGTTTTGTAATATTTCCATAAATCTTTCATCTATAAATCAACAAACAGCAGGGAGCGAACCCTGCTGTGTGTTCTTACGCTACTGTGTAGTCGCCAGTCACTGTCAAGGTGATTGGAGAGACCCACACAGGTGAGTCAGCACTAACGGTAGGTGCCAAACCTGTGACATAGGCATTACCACTGATGGTAGGACCTGTGGCACCTGTTGATGTGTCACCCATATACAGACTGAAGCCCACAAGTGGCTTGTCTTTAGACAGACCAAACACGCCAAGTCTGGCTGCTGAATTTGCTGAGGCTGAAGAATTGCCAAAGAATGTGCTTTGTTCAAGCACACAGTTCATAGCAATACTGTTGGTTGCTGTGGTAGCAACCTGCAGTTTACTCGCTGAGTCTAACTGAGTCCAGGTGAACACATCGTTTGAGTTGTTGATTGTCACATCCTGTAGGGCTGGCATGCTGATAGGTCCTGTGGCCGCTGAAGTTGTTAGAGTCAGTGTGGCCTGGACATTTGCAACGCCTGGTGCTGGGTAGATATATGCCATGGCATTATTTCCTTTTTAGTTTATTTTCGTTTCAGAGAAACGGAACTCAAACTCAGTGAGCATGGTGTCTGCTTCAAAAGTCACAGTGATATCACATTCACGACTGACAACGCCAGTTATTTCTGTGGTATCCTTTACATTTCTAACAGCATCCATCACACTATCATAGTTTGAGGGCTTGAGTTTTGCGTCATTTACGACATACACCTGTATTGTAGAAGTTTTTCTTGCGAATACTCCTGCATCAAGGGTGTTGAAGAGAGTGGTCTCTACTGAATCTGGCTCACTAACATAGAACACTTTGAAGTTTTTGTAATACAACTGTTCTCCAGCCGCGTTCCAAGGCAACTCACTGCTCACAGCGTAGGTGCCCAGGGCAATGGCGGAGATACCGTCTATTATGGCCTGTCTCATCTGCGTCTCACTAAGTTTGTGACATACGGATATTTCTCAGCGTCTGTTATGGTTCCATTGTTGGTGAAATCATACCAGTCGCCTGCTACTATCAGTTCGTCAAATAAATCGCGAAACTTGGTGTCATAGAATCCTATCTTCTGACGCTCTGCTGAGTCTTGGTTGCCAAAGTCTGCCACTTTTGCCAGCAGATACTCTGATAGAGTATGATACACACAGAGGTCTGTGAAATCATTTTGGCGTGCTTGAATCAAGAAAGGGTCAAGAGCAGGAACAAGAATACTCTGTCCAAACACAACATTGGCCATGCTTCCTGACTGGCGGATGTAGTAATCCTTCCACCAATCACTTGAGCGAAACATGTCCAGGATGCGTTGTGTTGAACGAATAAGACTGTCTTCTACAACATCTTGAGTCAGGCCTTCATTGGCAGAGAACAGGCGACTGTCCTTGGCCAGAACATCGTCGTAATCAGCAAAACTGAAAAAGGTGTTCCCTTGTGTAATGAAAGCCATGATCGTATGCCTTACAGGAGTGAACTATCAAACGCCAAGTAGCGACCGTAGTTGTTCATCAGAACGCCTGTGCCGTAGTAGGCACTGCAAACGATATCGTCACCCAAGAAGGCTGCACGGCGTTGTGTCTCAATAGAGATGTCGCCAATCAAGCCAAGACCCAAGCAATCACGCTGGAAAACAGCACCAGCATAATCGCCAGTGGTGCCATTGTTGGCAATGTTGCTGGTTTCGTAAACAGGAATACCTGCCAACATACCAACATAACCCATACGCATTGCTTCGTTAGAAACTTCTGAATATGCACCTGACACGAATGGAGTATTTCCGCTTGTGGTCAATGCAGCCTTCAAGTCATACGCAATGCTGGGGTGTATTACACAGACCATTCCTTCTGTAGGAACAGCATCAGCCTTGAGTTTTGCAACAGCGGCAAAGATGCTGGCAGCAGTGATCTGTCCAGTGAAGTCACCTTGACCAGCGTTGAGCGTTCCAAACAGTGCTGTGAGGTCAGTGTCAATCTTGCGAGCAACGGCTTCACCAAACAAGCGACCAAGGTCAGCCACAACATTGCTGGCAGCGGCAGTGCGAGCCAGGTCAGTAAGCAAGGTGCGGATAGCCACAGGTCTAACTGTGAGTTGTGCTGTGTCTGTTGACACTGCGGTGTTGGTGACTTCATTACCTTCCGTCACAACCGCGGCTGTTTGGATTGGGTAGATAGGCACATTGACATTTTTACCTTGACCAGGGGCCAAGACATAGTTCTTTACCAGACCACGCATGATACTGCGTTCTGATGCCACGAACATGGCTTCTTGGATGATCTCTGGTAAGAGATCGTTTAGAGTTGTAGTTGTTGAACCAGCCATTAGAATTCTCCTTGAATATTAGGCTATACCGTTGGCCTTGCGATATTGTGCATAGACTTTACGGTCTTCTGGATTTTTCATATCCAGTTTGGTGATGTCCACCTTGTGTGGGCTTGCCGCTGATATTGAAGAACGACCTTGTGATGTGGCAGGAGTGGCCTGAACAAAGTGAGGATTAGCAGTTAGAAAGTCCTGCACAAGGTTCTCAACGCCCCAAGGTTGCCCTTGATCCGTGTAGCGAACTTTGCCTGAATCATCTAACACTTCTACTTCACCATCCATGTTCATACGCACCTGGCTTCGCAACAGACTCTTGACCTGTTCAGGGTTTACTGAACGAAGCCTGGCTGCTGTAGTGACCAATGGCACATCAACTTTGTATTCTTGTATCACGCGGTCCCGCTTGGCTATTTCAGCGTCTTTCTTGGCAGCCATTTCTTGTAGAATCTTTTCAAACTCTCCACGCTTGACTTGCTCTTGCTGTTGTTTCTTTTCCCATTCAGATTTGATTGTGCGTAGTTCCTCAATATCACCAAGGTCTTCGTAAGGCTTTGCAACCTTCTTCTGAACACTTGCCTTCATCTTGGCCATTGCATTGTCAAACTCTTCTTGAGAGTAAACACGCTGATTTGTGCTTGCGGCTTCCTGACTTGTGTTTGAAGCGTCAGTTGCTTCCTTTGTTGCCAATGAGTCTGAGTCCATTGTAATCTCTACCTACCTTTCGTAGTTGTGGTAATGTTATTTACCGTTTGTGTTTGATCTTGCAGCCTTTACTTGCTGAGTTTGCGAACCAGTGCTGGACGATTGGCCTTGATGGCTTGATCTTCAGCAATGTTTAGAGCCACAGCAGTGTCTCGTGCTTGCGTTTGCTGTGGATACCGTTGTTCAAGTTTGGCAATGTTTTTGTTCACGGAAGTTTCAGTGAAACCTCTGATGATTCGTTTGGAGTCTTTCATATCAATATCCTTTTCCTGGTTTAGGCGGCTTGGGGCGACGCTTGTTCTTTTCTGTTCTTTCACCACGGCGTGGCAATGGGTATGTGTTCATAATATCTCCTGGTTAGTTTGTGGCTGCTGCCATTGCTCCTGCTGCCACAATCATGTCTGCTGTGACTTCTGGATGTAGTGCCATGATCTCTTCATTGCTATACCCTTCCATCAGCATGGTCTGGATATGAGCCATACGCTCCGCGTTAGAACTGTTGGCCAGGCTGGGGTGTTCTCCTTCGCCACTAACTGGCTGGACTGTGACTGCATCAGGCAAGAGATCATCTTCTTCGCCCAGCAGTTCCAGCAAGTGCTGATCAATAACTCTATACACCACAGGGTCAGTTGCGGCTGATTTGGCAGTGACCAGTTGTGCAACTTCACGACCAGTGTCACGAATGTTGAATGAACCTGGATACTCTATCTCGCCTGTCCAAGTCTGACTCTGATACAGGCTCCACAGTTGCCATATCTGTTCTTCAGCCAGTTCCAGATTGTCTGCTTTTTCTGACAGTTTGGCGTTGAGCAACTGAAACTCTGTTTCCATAGCAATGCCACTCATTTGAGTAGCATCAGTGCCACGCACACTGCCAGTGTTGGCCATGCGGTCAATCATCTTCACACGGTTGTTTACTGATTCGTAGATCATGTTGATGGGAGTGGCATCTGCGTTCAGCATGTAGGGACGCAGTCCAGGATCAAGGTCTGTGCCCATCATGATTATGGCACCTGCACCTGCACCCACTTGTGTGTCTGGTGTGACCACCAAGGAAGGATGGCCTTCCAGTCTTACACTTTGTTCTACTTCACTCAGTTCATTGTAGATGGCTCGCTGTTGGTCAGCGATGTCAGAGATGTCACTAATACCAATACCACGCACCTGACTGCGTTCATTGTATACCAACACAACAGGCACACGGCCCAGTTCATTCACTTCTTCATTGACCAACTGTGCTTCTCGTTTGATGTTGTTGGCTTCATAGGTGCGTATGAACTCTGGTGTCCATTCACGGATGGTGGTCACACTGTCATTCACATCTTCAATGTATTTGAAATACACAATGTCATAACGACCATTGGCTCGTCTTGCCCAACGCCAGTCAGTGACCACTAATGGTGTGAGCACATTTACATAGGGCCTAACACCTTGACTCAGTTGATCTGCCAATGTTTCTGCTTCAATACCAGGCTTGGTCATCAGCACCCAGCAGTGACCAAACACTGAACTCCAGATGCTGACTTCTTTCATGAACGCATTGAAACTGCGTCCATCCATGTCAGCATCCTCAAGGAAGTCTTCCAACATGGGATCATTCTCAATGGTGCCAAACTCTCTCTTGGGTTCTTCGCGAAACAAGAAACTCACATACACACTGATCACTGAACGGCAGTGGTTATCCAAGGGTGTTGATCTGCAACGGGCTTGGTATTCAGCACCTGTTTCATTGGTGTATTTCACAAGATAACCGCCCAGGCGGTAGTCATCTCCGCCCACATAACTGTTTAACAGAAAGAGCCAACGCTCTCTATTTCTGCTAAAGTCCACATTGAGCGTGCCTGCATAGTTGTATGCTTCTGTTAGTGTGATATTTGATGCCATTTAAGTAATCCTATGTCCCCAGCGTTGTGCTGGCAGTGGTTTATATTCCGTTTTCACGGGCCAGATATATGAGATCATGTAGCGTAGTGCATCGCTCATGTGGTCATAACCTGAATCTTTGTCTGGCACACTTGTGCCTTCTTTGTAGGCATGTCTCTCCAGGGCCTCAATAGTGTATTTACACTTTGGATCAACTAATAAATGCCTCTTGCCCGCCGCATCACACAGGCGTGAGTTCACAGCATTGATGCCGTCACGCACAGGGTCGTGACTCATGGGTGCCTTGACTACAAAGCCAGCATTGGTTAGAATGCTGATGTCAGTGGCTCCACCTGCTGAAGTCTTGCGTTGCCTGGCTGCAGGATCAGGATACACCCATATTTTGCTACGGGGATAGCGACTCTTGATCTCTGACACCATCTCCTGTGTGTTGGAACTAAACATGCGGATCTCATCCACAATGTGTAGGGTATCGTTATGTCTGACCCCAATGGTAGCACTCATTGGATCAATGTTAAAGTCCATGCCTATATGCACTGCTTCTGGTTGATCAACCTTGAGACTCTGAACATTTGCACGATCAAATGCGTAGTAGATCCTACCTGCGTATGATTCAAATGTGGCTTCAAACTCCTGGCGGAATGTGCGTTCATCCATCTCTGAACGAGCGGCCGCAATCTCATCTGCATGAACTCTACCGCCTTCTAAAGTGGTAAACTGCCAACTTGCCCAGGAGTCTGCGTGGTCAAGACTCATGTCAAATATTTCCTTTGACCAGTTGCCTGTGCCCTTGGGTGTGCCTATGAATAGTGCATGGCCCTGCTTGTCACTCAAGGTAGGACGCACAGCAGTCCATACTTCAGGATCCATGTCAGCAAACTCATCAAACACACAGAAGTCTACAGAATAACCTCTCATGCGATCAAATGCATCTGCAGATCGTATGCCTATGGCTGATCCATTGCGTAGGTGCAGTGTGAGTTCACTTTCGTTGACCTTTGTGACCCAGTTGAGATCAGTAAGACGACCTTTCAACTGTTCCCAAACAATGCCTTTGCCTTGTGAGCGTGTGGGTGCAATAAACCAGCAGGTTCGCTGTGGCTGTCGTGCAAAGCGAGCCAGTTCACGCATGGCCAGGAATGTTTTTCCAAAACGCCTGCCGCAAATGGCCACTCTGAATCTTACAGTGCTTGAGGCAATCAGTCGTTGTGGATCACTTAAAGCCAATCAATCATCCTCCCAGGGTAGCACTTGTGCTTCTTGGCTTGACAGTGGGCTATCACTTTGACCCAGGAGATTCTTGCCCAGGAAGATCAGCATGGTGGGATTGCCACTCATGGCCACTTCTATCTGTTTTCTGCGTAGACTTTGCTTTAGTGTTTCGCGACCTTTTACAAGTTCTACGCTGAAGTTGTAGCGAAGTGTGTTTGAATCAATGCCAAACCATTCTGCTATCTCAATGTCCTTGCAGCCTATGGCAGCAAGTTTGAACACATCCGCAGTGGTAATGGGCTTTTTGTTGCGACCAACAATCTTGCCCTTGGTCTCAATAGTGATATCTTGTTCAGGTTTTCCGCCTGTGTGATCACGATTGTGTATGTATTCTTGACAGGCACCTACCAGTGTTTGATTGGGTGTTGCAAGGTTGGGTATGGGTTCTACTGTGTGATCTTTGGACTGATCAGTGTCTGCCTCGTTCATAGGTCAAGTTCCTTTGCCAGCCAAAAGGGCTGTAAGTTTACTTACCTATTTGCAGATTTTATAATACCTTTGTTGCCTTGAAGTCAGAGGTTTTAAACATCACATTCAGGCGTTGAGCCAGATTGTTTGTTGTGGTATAATGTGGGCTGCCATTCTTGATGTATTTTTTGCCCGTGCCAATGGTTTGTGTTTCTCTCAACTGGAAAGGACGGTCTTGATATGTGACCACAAACCATTCCTTTGCTTGTGCTACTTGTATCTGGAAATAATCTGATATGTTGTGTTGTAATAGTATCTTGGGAGAAGGACGCATGAACTATTTAATGGTGCCTACCTTGTGGCCTTTAGCATCTGTGATTGTGAGCACTCTTGGGCCCACGCCCAGGGTTCCAGCGGGTTCTCCAGGCACGGAGTATTCAGTGCCTGTGGCAGTTGTTTTACAGATCAAGGCTTGATAGCAAGGATCTCTATAGGGATTGTTCGCACACGCGGTGAGACTCACCGCGAGTATCAGTATTGTTAGTTTCACGGAACAGTTCCTTTTCTACGGCTGAACGGATGATTTCAAGTCCATGATCTTGGCCATGTGTGTCTATGATCTTTCTCAAGAGGCTTTGCAGTTGTAGCCTGGTGAATAACGGTGTGGTCATTCTGTTTCCTCTACATCTTCAGTTTCTTCTGAACCTTCGCTCAAGATCACCTGATCCATTTCGTCAAAGAATGCTTCTGCTGTGGCATCCAAATCAGGGTCAAGCCCTTGCATTTTGCACCACTCCAGCCACACTTGATCTTTGCGTTCAAAGTCCCACATGCGATATTGTTGCCAAGGTGGCAGTGTGGTCTTGATGGGTGTGTATTCCACACGAGCATAGTTGTCTGGATCCTGTTCCATGCGTTTCAGCAGTGTCTGACGATATATGCCCAGGGCCGCGGAGGCTGCTGTGATAGTGCCAAAGTCTCCAATGGGTGTGCGTATTTTAGTTGGCAT
>Ga0114975_10001389_pt1 | contig 17265 bp, 18 predicted proteins | sample S_130626_EF_Meta_FD_87031 | JGI IMG/M metagenome (GOLD analysis project Ga0114975, IMG submission 87031) | Freshwater microbial communities from Lake Simoncouche, Canada to study carbon cycling - S_130626_EF_MetaG | ecosystem: Environmental > Aquatic > Freshwater > Lake | place: Lake...
CCACACCACTTGATGAACTAGTCACATTGCTCGATCTGGAATCAATTGAAGTCAATCTCTTTCGCGGAGTCTCCCCCATTGAAAATCGGGTTCGTGTATTCGGCGGTCAAGTTGCTGGTCAGTCACTCGTAGCGGCGTCACGCACAGTCGACGAGAACGCACGACATGTCCATTCTCTCCATGCATATTTTTTGCGTCCTGGTGACCCAGCTGCACCAATTTTGTACCAAGTAGATCGTCTGCGCGACGGCAGAAGTTTCACCACTCGACGCGTCGTTGCCATTCAGCACGGTGAAGTCATCTTCAACTTGCAAGCAAGCTTTCATGCATTTGAACCTGGCCTCGACTGGCAGATTCCTGCTCCTCTTGGTCTTCCTGATCCAGAAACTCTTCCCGACTTCAAGACCCGTATGGAACCACACAAAGAAGAAATTGGCGACTGGTACGACCACCCTCGCCCCATTGACTTGCGTTATCCCGACGGTGAACCTATTAACCGTTCAGGCATTGAATCATCTGGCCAACGCGTGTGGTTACGTGCAGACGGCACTTTGCCTGATGACCCAGTTCTGAATGCCTGTATTGCTACGTACGCAAGTGACATGACTCTTCTTGACACTGCCCTGTTGCCTCATGGTCTCGGTTGGAATGAGGGTGGAATTCAGATGGCGAGCCTTGACCATGCGATGTGGTTTCATCGCCCCTTCCGCGCAGACCAATGGCACTTGTATGACCAGCATGCAATTTCAACGTCTAACTCACGCGGTCTCGCGGGTGGTTCAATCTTCACGCAAGACGGACACCTGGCCGTCACCGTTGTTCAAGAAGGCCTCATTCGCGTACGTCCGAACGAATAAAAATGCGGCGCATTGCTTCATTACTTGTTGTATTTATTCTGACAACTAGTTGTGCTGGTACGCCCACAACGACAAGCTCAACAACTCTCGTCCTATCTGGAGCAGTGTCTTATTCTTCAAGAGAAATTGGAACTCTGCCAGGCGCAGTTGACCTCATTCAACGCGACATCGCTGACTCGTTTTTTTACGTGGTTTCACGGTTTGGAACTATTCAACGTTGGCAACCAGATGGGACCATTATCGACACGGTTCTCGATATCTCAACTGCAACAACTTCTGAAGGTGAACGCGGCCTCTTAGGCCTAGCCTTCCGCCAAATCAATAACAATTGGGAAGCCTTCATCAACTTTACGGATCTCTCTGGAGACACCATTATTTCTCGATTTGATATGACAAAGGATGGACGATTCATCTCGAGTGTTCGGCCTACCGGTTCAGAAATTCTGAAAATTGATCAGCCCTACTCGAACCACAATGGCGGCGCAGTTGTCGTTGGTCCAGACAACATGCTCTACATCGGCACAGGAGACGGCGGCAGTGCTGATGATCCGGAACGACGTGCTTTAGACAAGGGTCAACTCCTCGGAAAGATTTTACGAATTAACCCAGGCGACTCTGGGTACGTCATCCCTACTGACAATCCCTACGTCACAACTCCGAATGCACGTGGAGAGATATGGTCAATTGGACTTCGTAATCCATGGAGATTCAACTTCGATACTTTCGGAAACATCTGGGTCGCCGATGTTGGCCAGAATAAGTGGGAAGAAGTGAATGCCAGTCCAGGAACACCCCAGAGTCCTGGGGGCAAAGGGGTCAGCTTTGGCTGGAGCGCCTACGAAGGAAGCCACATTTTCAATACAGATGTTGCTTCACCAGGCGCAGTATCTCCCGTCTTTGAATACGAGCACAAGGACGGTGCGTGTTCAATATCTGGTGGGGCAATTGGCACCAACACAACTGCACCTGGCCGAGCCGGTTGGTACTTCTTTGGTGACTATTGCACCGGAACAATGACGGCGATTCTGACTGACGGAACATCAACCGTTGCATCGGAGACCGTGTTGAAGGACTTGGGCAACATCACCGCTGTTCGCAGCACATTAGACGGAATGTTCGTGATATCCCTTGAAGGGGATGTGCGACAAATAATTTCAACGCGCCAAGGGGTCTAGCGGCGAGTTCCCATAAACATGCCTCGCAAGGCTTGGTAGTTCTCAATACAGTGACCTGCACCAAGCACGACAGCCTCAAGGGGCTGGGGCGACATCTTGACAGGCACTTCGGTTTCACGTTCGATGCGAGCAGCGAGTCCACGCAGCATTCCGCCACCGCCTACTAGGTACATTCCGCGGGCAAGGAAATCTTGAGCCAATTCGGGCGGGGCTTTAGCTAAACAACGTTTTACCGACAACACCATTGCAGCAACGGGTTCATCGATTGCGAACCTCACTTCTTCTGCAGTCAATCGAACAGTCTTTGGGAGACCTGTCACTAAGTCACGTCCGCGAATATCGGCACTGCGATCTTGTGGTCCAGGTTCAGCTGAACCAATTTGAATTTTGATTTCTTCAGCTGTGCGCTCGCCAATGGCTACACCATGTTCGCGGCGTACATAACTTTGGATTGCGGCATCAATATCAAAACTTCCAACACGAATTGCTTCGAGTGCAACTACGCCGCCCAAACTGATGACTGCAGTTTCTGTTGTGCCACCACCGATGTCAATCACCATGTTGCCAACAGGTTCATCAATTGGAAGATTGGCACCAATAGCCGCTGCCATCGGCTGTTCAATCAGCTGCGCGTCAGAGGCACCGGCACGACGTGTGGCGTCAGTAACCGCACGACGTTCCACTTCAGTAATTGCCGATGGAACACAGATAACAACTTTGGGGCGCGTGAATCGCGAAACACCGACACGTTGCAAAAGCAAACGAATCATTCGTTCGGTGATATCAAAGTCTGTAATTGCACCACCACGCAAAGGGCGAACAGCAACGATGTAACTAGGTGTACGGCCAATCATGTCCCACGCGTCATGACCGGTGGCCAATACCTCACCAGATTGACGATTTACCGCAATAACAGAGGGCTCATTGAGCACAATGCCCTTGCCCTTCATGTACACCAAAGTGTTGGCAGTACCGAGGTCGATTGCGAGGTCACGAGCCATTGTTAGGTCCTTCTATGGAGATACGAGTTGTGCTCATTAATTACGTCGGTCTTCTGGATTATTGCGATGCACAGATGATTGACGCGCTTCAGGCGACAATGCATCAATGTGCCGACGGAAGTTTGCAATTCCGTCATCAATACGCACATTGCGATTATCAAGATAAATCATTACGAGCAATGTTGCACCAGACACAATTGCAAAAAAAGAAAAAAGGCCAGTGAAGAAGGAAACCGCAATCATGTTGGATTGCTCCCAACTTGTTGAGGGGTTGTGATGTCATGAGAACCGGTGCCCCAATCAGAACCACCATCCCAATTTTCTTTTTTCCAAATTGGCGCGGACTCTTTTAAGGCATCAATAAGAAAGCGTGCGGCATCGAACGCAATGGGACGATGCGCCGAAGACACTGCAACTACAACCGACGATTCACCCAATGACAATTCTCCGGTGCGATGCAGAATTGCAATACGTCGAGCATCTGCAAAACGAACACGCGCTTCGTTGGCAATCTTTGCAAACGACGGAATCACCGCGTCTTCGTACGCCTCGTATTCAAGCGACGTGACATCTGTACGACCATCTGCATGATCTCGTACTGTGCCCGAAAACAGCACGACGGCACCGCAGTCTGGACGCACTGCCCACTGATAGATGTCGCCGATGGGAAGTTCTGAGGCGGTCAATTCGAACCACTCTTCTCCGAGCAACGGTGCAGGCATGGGTTAATCGTACTCTCACAGCACTGGGTAGGGCTTGTGATGGCGCCGACACTTGCGTACCCATCGCGATTAGTGTCTGTCACTTGTGAGCGCTGACGAATTTGAGAACCAAGATCCAGCACCCGTGCCCGCGTATGAACGCACATGGCGCCACCCAGCCGAGATGGCAGATGCCGCTCGTACAGATTTCCTTGCAACTCCGCCAAGAATTAGTCGTCGACTCACTGCTTTTGCAGCGGGCATCAGCTTGGTCGCTTCGGGTGCGGTCCTCACCATCGCTCTCCCAAAGGGAATCTCTTCCTATCGAGAAGACATTGAGGAAGTTCTACAGGTTTCGCCGAGTAGCTCCATTGCGCGGGTCAAGAGTTACTCACAGAAGGAAATGACTGTCATCAAGAGCGACACTGGTACAACGTCGGCCTTGTCGCTTGGAAACGGCGTCTGGATTGCAGCCAGTGACGACATTGCCACATCAGAATCACTATGGGTCACTTCCGATGCCGGACAAGATGCGCCCGTCAGAATCGTCGCAACCGATCCTGCAACTGGTTTGGCTCTTGTTCATTGCGAGGAAAAGTCAGCATGGGGTCCTGCGCCAGACTTGAGTCACCTGATTGATCCCACCAAAATATCGGACCTCTCGCAGTATCAAGTTGTTGATTCTGCTGCGTCAGTTACGTTTGTCCCGCAACCCAGTTTGTTGACGGACGATGATTCCACCGATGTACCGATTGATTCCACCGACACAATTCATGGGCTCGCCACTGTTCGTGATTCTCAAGGGCAATTGGTTGGAATTGTTGTTAGACGCGATCACTCAGCCTGGATGCTCAAAAAGGCATCAATTGTCAGCATGATCCGCACGCTCCTACGACAACCCTGACGATGTAACGCACACCGGTTCTCCTATCATGAGTACATGGCTGACGGCGATATAAATCCTTCCAATCCTTTTGGTGGTATTCCCTTCTTTAACGACATGATGCGGGCGATGGCCGGACAAGGCCCACTCAATTGGGATCTTGCGCAACAGTTTGCACAACTTGGAGCAATTGGCGATTCTGCAGACCCGGAACCCGATACCGCCACACGTTTAGCCTTCAATTCCCTTGCAGACATTGCCGATATGCACGTTCGGGCGATCACCTCATTATCCACCGGATCAAATGACACCCATACCGAAATTCTCACAACTACGCGAGCACGATGGGCACAACGCACCTTGACTGACTTACGCCCGTTGTTCACAAACCTTGCAACTGCGCTTCAGTCACACAACACCGGCGGTGAGGTGCCTGATGATCCGATGGCAGCAATGATGGCGAACCTTTCCAGCATGATGGCTCCAGCGATGATGGGAATGTCTGTTGGCTCAATGATTGGATCACTCGCCAGTCATGCATTAGGGCAATATGAAATTCCTCTTGTACGTCCACACGCATCTGAAATTCTCATCGTGGCCTCTTCTGTTGACGCCTTCGCAACGGAATGGGAAATTCCAAAAGACGACCTACGCATGTGGGTCCTTATTCATGAACTTGCATCACATGCAGTTCTTGCAGCCCCGGCGATTGCAGATGGCCTCACAACTTTGGTCCAGGCTCATGTATCTGCGTTTAGACCTGACCCTGATGCATTGATGTCGTCTCTCACTGATCTTGACCCAACCGATACAGATGCCATGGCTGCAGTACAAAACTTGTTTTCAAATCCGATGGTCATGATGGGCGCCTCACGCACTGCAGAACAAGAAGCACTTGCGCCAGTTCTTGATGCTCACGTGGCTGCAATTTCTGGCTATATCGACTACGTGGTTGACACTGTCAGTTCACGCCTCTTGGGTGGTGCGTCACCAATTGCCGAAGCTGTCCGTCGTCGCCGAGTACAGAACGGCACAAACTCTCATCTTGTCGAACAACTACTTGGCATATCCCAGACACGTGCTCAACAACAACGGGGCCGCGCCTTTATTCAAGGTGTAGTCGAGCGTGACGCCGCAGCGTTGTTGCCATCTCTTGTGTCTGCGCCAGGAAACCTGCCGACCCCTAGTGAGATCGACGCACCTGGACTGTGGCTCGCCCGCCTCGAGATCCAATAGCCGTTCCGCGCATTCGCGCATACATCACTGCGCCTGCAACACCGACAATGCCAACAATGGCGAACCCCGTCCAGCCGGCAGGTGCAAAGATCACAGGAACCAGTCCACCGGCAACCCACGCCATTTGGTTCTGTGTTTCAAAGCGTGAAAAGGCACGGCCTCTGTTTGCATCGGGAGCACCGCTCTGCACAGTTGCCTCAAATGCGAGTCGTCCTATTGCAGCAGCAGCATTGACAACAGCTGCCAACACGATGCCACCCGTGATGTGGCCGTACCATGCAGAGCCAATTCCCACTATGGCTACGGAAATAAGTGACCACAGAAGCATGGTCTGCACCTGCATTTTCTTTCGTAAATATGGGCCAGCAAAATTTGCTCCGAGTGTCGCAAGTCCTGATAGTCCAATCGCTAATCCGAACCATGCAGTTCCGGCTATCTCGCGACGCAACCAGAACGCTAAGTGGAAAAACATAAAGCCGACTATTCCTCGCAATACTCGCATTGCATTTGCGGCCGCCACCACGACCTCAGAATGCAATTCTTCGGTTTCTAAAGCGTCTGCTGGTGTCGCAGCCACCACACTTTTGGGCAGTCGATTTGCATTGAGTGCGGCAGCCAAAAATGCAATAACTCCGAAGCCAAGTGCCGCCTGCGAACTAATGAGTTGAAGAAGACCAACAGGAACTACGACAATAAAACCAGTGATCCCTGCGACTTGTCCAAGTTTGCTATTTGCTGCCACTAATCCATCAGGATCAGAAATCGTGGTGGGTACCAAAGATGATTTTGCAATTGAATACGTTTTTGCAAGAACGAGCGACGCGAACGCCAATGGAAAGAGCGCTAGCGAATCAAGAGACTGCATCATGCCGATCAGCACGAGCGCTCGCAAAATCGCCACCAATAACACCACCATGCGCTGCCCACCACGTATTCGATCAACGAGGGGCCCAACAAACGGAGCTACAACGGCGAATGGCGCCATACTCACCGCAAGAAATAAAATCACCTTGGTACGAGCAGCATCGGGACTAATCGATAAAAAGAGTGAATCAGCTAAGGCCAAAGTCAAAGCAGTTTCGCCAGCCACCATCAGTGAATGCGTGCGCGAGAGCCTCTGGAAAGCACTGACGGGAGGCAGACCGCCGTTCTCTAAAGGTTTGGTTTTACGCCGCGTGACCACGCAGCGATACTACGCCGAACGTTGTTTGTCGTACTTGTATCCGAGGCCACGAATAGTGACAATGCGTGTCGGATTAGCCGGATCATCTTCAATTTTTGAGCGAAGACGCTTGACGTGTACATCGAGGGTCTTCGTATCACCCACATAATCACTGCCCCACACACGGTCAATCAAAGTTTCGCGTGGTAACACTCGCCCAGCATTGGCGAGCAAAATATGCAGCAGTTCAAATTCCTTCAATGGCAAAGCTTGTGCCTCTCCACGAATGATGACTTCATGTTGATCAGGGTCAAGTGCCACATCGCCAACTTCAATAGACGCTCCGGAAAGTTCTCCGCCCCGATCATTTGGTACGCGACGCATTACTGCACGCATACGTGCTGTTAACTCACGAAGACGGTATGGCTTTGTGACGTAATCATCTGCCCCGACTTCAAGACCAACAACAGTGTCAATTTCGGCGCCTTTTGCAGTCACCATGATGATCGGGGTTGTGGTCTTCTTACGCAATTGGCGACACACATCAATGCCAGACATTTTTGGCAACATGACATCAAGAAGAACAAGATCTGGCTGAACAATGTCAAACATCTCAAGAGCTTGTAATCCATCTCGGGCAACCTCGACACGGAAGCCTTCGCGCTTTAATCCGACCTGCAACGCCTCAATGAATGACTCTTCGTCTTCCACTACCAACACCGTTGGGATACCTGTTGCTGTCCGTGAGTTCACCATGCCCTCCCATAGTGGCTCATACTGGCCTCAAAACACGAGGTATCTGAAGAATAAACGTCGAACCTTCACCTTCCCGAGACCGTACGTTCACCTCCCCGCCATGATTGGTGGCCACATGGCGCACAATTGAGAGCCCGAGGCCTGTGCCGCCGGTGGCTCGATTACGAGCTCTATCAACCCTGTAGAAGCGTTCAAAAATGCGATCAATGCTGTCCGCAGGAATTCCGATACCCCTATCTTCCACTTCCACCGACACCGTGGTATCTGTGGTCAGAACCCGAACCTCAACTTGATGTGTCTGATCGCTGTACTTCACAGCATTCTCCACCAGGTTTGCGATAGCTGATACCAGTTGAAAGAAATCGCCGGACACTATTGCAATTCCCTTCTCAGATTTAAGCAACAGGGGCACACCTTTGCGCATTGCAATAGGACTTACGCGCTCAACGGCCTCTGCCGTTACATCTGCCATGTCGAGATCAACCGTGAGCATCTCGCCGCCCAATTCGATGCGCGATAGCTCTAGTAGGTCATCAATTGTGCGCGACATACGTTGTGCTTCAATCACCATTCGACCCGTAAGACGCAATACCAATTCGTCATCGGTCTCGCCTTCGATTGTTTCTGCCAGAACAGAAATTGCACCGACAGGAGTTTTGAGTTCATGACTTACATTTGCGACAAAGTCCGTACGCACTTGGTCAATGCGCCAGCGCTCTGTTACATCATCCATGATTGCGATTGCTCCACCGTCCGTAAGTGGAATTGCACGCACTTCAATAACACGTTGTGGGGGCCCAGCCAATTGAATCTGCTCGCGACTTTCAAGTCCGCGTAATGCCAACAAAAGCAACTTCTCTGCGGCTGCTTCAATCAGAACGTCAGCATGTCGAGCGCCAGTTATCGACATTGCGACTTTATTTCGAAAACGCTCTTGCCCTTCTGGAAGGAGAACTACTACACCCATCGGAAGTGCGTCGAGAAGCACTCTGATTTCAGCTTCTGAACCTTCCGACAATTCTGGTTCATTGACAACTGGAGTCGAAGCAACACGTGGTCTGCGAGTGCGGTCGCGGACCACAAAGCCCACGAATATTCCACAAACCACGCCGACAATTAACAACCACATATCAATGCCGAACTAGCGGAATCAACTTTCTTTGAAGTCAATGAAAGGAACCCCATCAGTGTCGTCTTCACCTGATTTTTGGCGAAAACGAGCTGCGCCTTTATGTTCTGGCAACCAACCAGTAACTAAATACCGCACGCGCTCACCAATGTTTACTGCGTGGTCGCCAATGCGTTCGTAGAAGCGAGCGACAACAGCGAGCTGAATTGCAACTTGCAGGTCGATTGAGTTTTCTGAATGACTTTCGAGGATTGCCTGAACAAATTCACGTTGCAAACTGTCGAGATACGAGTCCATATCGTCAATCGCCGCAGCCTTTGCTGCATCGTTTTCTTCAAATGACTCAAGAGCCGACTCCCACAGTTGTTCAGCTTGCTCACCCATGCGAGCAATCAAGCCGCGAAGACGTGGGTCAAGATCGTGGCCATAGATACGGCGAGCCGCCTTACAGATATTGACTGCTAAGTCTGCAGACCGTTCAATCTCAGCAATCATCTTCACGACCGACACAACCTGGCGAAGGTCTCCGGCTACCGGAGCTTGCAACGCAAGAATCTGATAACAACGCTCCTCAAGTTCCAACGACAGCGAATCAATCTCATCGTCGAACTGAATCAACGCATCAGCGCCTTCGAGATCGCCATTAAGAATTACTGCTGTGGCGCGGGGAATAGCCTCAATAACTGATGCAGCCAATCGCACTAGTTCGGTGCGAACATCATCTAATTGCTGATGAAAACCTTTACGAAGTTCGTCCATGATTCCTCCTGAGAAACAACTAGTTACAACTGGCACCACGGTATGAACGCGCAGCCAGGAAACAGTATTTCATAATATGAACGAAAAGTGAACTTGTTCTGAGTGGTTATTAGGAAATAGTGCCCTCAGGCTCTCCCAATTTCAACTGTGATTCAGAGTCCCGCTGATGAATTCGATATTGAGCATCGTTGGCGGGCACATATTCAGCTGGGCCAACTCGGCGCCAATTACCCTCTCGGTTCATCTCGAATGCAACAACATCATCAGAAAGAAGTGTCGAGAACACTTCTTCAATCCATGCGCGGTGTTTCGGATGCTCTACTGGAATGAGAACTTCAACACGCTTGTCCAAATTACGAGGCATCATGTCGGCAGATCCGATGTAATACACCGGACCTTTATCTTGTCCGCCGTGTGCAAAGTGATACATCCGAGAGTGCTCGAGATATCTACCAAGAACCGACCTGATACGAATATTCTGCTCGTGGTCTGAACTAGGTCGAATGCAACAAATACCTCTGACAATGAGATCAATTTGAACACCAGCTTCACTTGCCTGGTATAGCAATTCAATCATTCGAGCATCTGCAAGACCATTGATTTTCATCACAATGTGGCCATCTTTACCAAATGAAATTTCATTTTCAATCAGTTGAACTATTTTGCTTCGCAAGTATCGAGGGGCGACAATCAGGTTATTGAAATCATGATCCTTGTCGAACCCAGTCAAAGAGTTAAACAAATGAGATACATCATCGCCGATTTTTTCATCACACGTAAACAGTCCGATGTCTTCGTAGATTCGGGCAGTTTTTGAGTTGTAGTTACCGGTGCCGACATGAACGTAACGACGAAGTCCAGATTCTTCCTGGCGAACAACTAACACGCACTTACAGTGAGTCTTTAGCCCTACAACGCCGTACACCACATGAACACCTGCACGCTCAAGTTCTTTAGCCCAATTGACATTTACTGCCTCATCGAATCTCGCAGTTAGTTCAATGAGGGCAACAACTTGTTTCCCTAATTCAGCGGCCTTTATGAGACTGCGCGCGATTGGTGAATCGCCCGATGTGCGATACAAAGTGATTTTGATTCCTTGTACCCGAGGGTCATTCGCGGCTTGTTCGAGGAATTCTTCAGTAGACGAAGAAAACGACTCATATGGGTGATGTACCAGCAAGTCGCGTTGACGCAACACACTGAACATTGACTGGTCATTACCGTCTGCAGCAGCAAGACGGCCCGCCGTTACGGAATGCCAAGGAGCATCCTTCAATGTTGGCTCATCTAATCCGTGAAGTTCCCACAAACACGACAGCGCGAGTGGTGCTGTGTGAAACGAAACATCTGTTCTTTCCAAATCAAGTTCTTCCAGCAACATGTCAAGAACGTCCGGGTTGATGTGGTGGTCAACTTCTAGTCGCACGGCACGACCAAAACGGCGACGGCGTAATTCCATCTCAACTGCGGCTAGCAAATCATCAGCATCTTCATCATCAAGTGTGAGGTCTGCGTTTCGCGTCACTCTGAATGCGCTGACATGAACAATGTCCATTCCAACAAAAAGATCTGCTACGTGGGCTGCAATGACGTCTTCGATTAACACATAACGGCCCTCGGACATTTTGTGAAATCTCTTCAGGAATGTAGGAATTTTTACGCGAGCAAAACGCTGTTCACCAGTCGCGGAATCACGGACCAACACACCGAGACTGATGGCCATGTTTGAGATGTATGGGAATGGATGCGAGGGGTCAACGGCAAGCGGTGTGAGTACAGGAAACAATTGACGCTCAAAAAACTGCTGCATGTTGTCGCGCTCTTCAGGCGTGAGATCTTCCCATCGGCAGATAACTACCCCATGCTCAGCAAGGGGTGGGAATAACACTTTCAATAACAAGTTTTCATGCTCAGCGACCAAATGGTCTACTCGGTGAGCTATTTCATTGAGTTGGCGAGTAGGTGATAATCCGTCGGACGATGTTGTCTGTACACCAGCAGCAACCTGACCCTTCAGCGCTGCTACCCGGACTTGATAAAACTCGTCAAGGTTTGAGCAGAAAATGGCACAGAACTTAATTCGTTCAAGCAACGGCACGGAGGTTTCACGGGCGAGCGCAAGGACTCGCTCGTTAAAATCAAGCCAGCTCAGTTCACGGTTACCAATGAGACGACTCATGAGAGACAAGGGTAGTGAAAAGAGCGCCGGACTAGTGACTGGCAAGCCATAGAGTTCGCCGTGTGTTTACCGTGCAGTGATGTGGGTGTTACCCACGACTTTGAATTAGAACTCGTAGTCAGGGTCGCCCATATCCCATTCAATGGAAATGAGCTCACGCTCGGCATCGCGAACGATACGAGCCATGTTGCGGCGAAATTGTGGGTCATCACGAGGAAGCAAAACAAGACGAGCAAGGACACGCGAACGGAATTCGTCGAGCAATGTTTGGTCGCCCCACTCTGAATAGACCTCCCAATGAGGAGACACTGCGCCAAGAAATGTGATGCGGGCATGAGCTTTTGGGGCCTGGGGAATCTGGATATCTGTCATGGTGTCTCCGGACTGCAATGCAATAGTTGCAAGTAAGAATCAATAGCGAACTCTTCTCAGCCTATCGGGGCATGCGGACGACGACTTCTGAGCATATTTTTGCGTTTTTTATACACTTTTTGCATCAAACCTGTGGATAAGTCAGATCTTTACTAAACCTTTACCCAACCTGACGGCATGCGGCCACACGCTCGTGCTTGACTGGAATTGCGGGAACTTCCCGCCATGACTCGGCGTCATACAGACACCGAACCAAGAGCATCTGTTACAGATGAAGCGAGGACAGCCATGAAAGTACAACTTCAAGTTACGAGTGCACCAGTCACGAACCTTCCGTTCGATGACTCACCAACATCCTGGATGGGCGAAGGCAATTGCCGCAACTACCCACCCGCTACCTTTTTCCCGTCTGACGGAGTAGGTGTGGATCGCGCCCGCGCAATTTGCAAGGGATGCCCAGTGAGCAACACGTGTCTTGAATATGCCTTGGCTGAACGAATTGACCACGGCGTGTGGGGCGGTTGCAGCGAGCGCGAGCGCCGCAGAATTTTGAAGAGGCGCCGCGGTATCGCGGTCTGACCTTCTTACTTTGAATCAGACGAAGAGTCGTCAGACTTTCCTTCGTCCATTGCCTTCTTGAACTCTTTTTGAGCCGAACCGAGGTTCTTAGCAAGTTTTGGCAGCTGTGCACCGCCGAACAGCACGAGCACGACAACTAAAACGATAATGAGCTCTGGGCCTTCAAGAAACGAAATCATGTTCCTGACGGTAGCAGGAAGGGGCGCTTCTTTGGTATGCACGAGGGGTGCTCGAATGTGTCATCAACGTCAGCGAGGGGCGTAATCACGCCATCATCGATTCCCTTGCCCAATCATGTGCGGGCGACCTTCTCGATATTCATTCAGATCCAGACCACAACCGCAGTGTGTTCACCATGGTTGGCGTTGAGGCCCCCCGAGCACTTACACGCGCTGCGGTTGACGCATTACGTCTTAGTGATCACTCCGGCGTACATCCTCGTATCGGCGTTGTTGATGTTGTTCCGTTTGTGCCACTTGTTGATTCCACAATGAATGATGCGCGTATTGCACGCGATGAATTCGCAACATGGGCTACTACAGAATTAGAAATTCCTTGTTTTCTGTACGGAACAGAACGCACACTTCCCGACATTCGGAAGAATGCATGGACTTCATTAATGCCCGATGTTGGTTCACATGTTCCCCACATAACTGCCGGTGCAATGTGTGTTGGTGTGCGTGAACCATTAGTTGCCTACAACTTGTGGCTAGAAAATGTCGATCTTGCAACAACGCGCCGTATAGCTTCGGCCGTTCGTACCGCCCATATCCGCACGCTAGGTCTGCAAGTAGGGGCATTTACTCAGGTGAGTGTGAATCTCATTCAGCCAATGAATGCAGGCCCAAATGACGTGTACGACGCAGTTGCGCAGCATGCAGTAGTGCACCATGCAGAACTAGTCGGATTACTTCCCGCTTCTGTTCTTGCAAATATTCCACGTGCCCGGTGGGAGGACCTAGATCTGTCCGTGGAACAAACGATTGAGTGGCGTGTAACTAACCGTTGATTGTGACGCGACGGCCATCTTGTGCGCGTTGACGACGCAAGCGACGACGCTCGCGCTCTGACAAGCCGCCCCAGATTCCGAACTTCTCGCCGTTAGCAAGTGCGTACTCGAGGCAATCTCCACGAACGACACAGCCCTTGCAGACTTCTTTTGCTTCGCGGGTGCTTGCACCACGCTCAGGAAAAAACAGGTCAGGGTCGACGCCAAGGCAGTTGGCCTGGTCTTGCCAGCCACGTTCTTGGCTTAATGAATCAGAATCTCCGTGCATGCTTTTGCCTCCCAGCTACAGACATATCCGAGTCCCAAAGGATCTTGAAATATGTCTTGTAATTACAGCGATGTAATTGTGGCAAAGATTGACACAAAAAGCAAATGGAATATGGGAAACCCGAGATGAACAGTCATCATCTTTCCCGTTTCGGGACCAATGGCTACCTGAAATGGTCAGCGAGCTCGGCTGGTTCTACGACGATTTTCGAGGAAATCCACCAACACATAATCACCCAATGTCTCAGGCGTTGTGAAGAAGGCACGACCATGATTCACCTGAGTCATTTGCTCAATGAAGTGACGCAACGGGCCTGTTGCATCAAGCACAAACGTGTTGATGGTGATGTTGTCCTTGGTGCATCGCATCGCTTCGCGCAATGTGGCTTCCACGGTCTCACGCACTGGCGGATAGTTGAAATACACGTCGCCTGATTGAGTGATGTGGGCTGTCGGTTCACCGTCAGTGATCATGATGATTTGTTTGGTGCCGGTTTGGCGAGCAAGCAATTGACGAGCAAGGCGAAGACCGTGCTGCATGTTGGTGCCGTACGCAAGATCCCAACTGACTTCGGGCAATTGCTCATGGGTCATGATGTGCGCAGTTTCGCTGAAGCCGACTAGTCCCAAATAGTCACGGGGGAACTGTGAACTAATCAATGAATGCAGGGCCATCGCCACTTTCTTTGCCGGAACAAAGTTGCCACGCATTGGCATGGACATCGACAAGTCAATCATGAGAACCGTTGATGAACGCGTGCTGTGTTCGGTGCGCTCAATTTCAAAATCTTCCGGTGACAATTTCACCGGCGTTCCACTGCCGTTGCGCGAGATGGCATTGCGGATTGTGCGCTGCAGATCAAGGCGAAACGGGTCGCCGAATTCGTACGGCTTCGAGTCGTATGTTCTCTCGTGGCCACTGCCATCGCGAGCAATGCGGTGCTGACCAAATTTGTCTTTTGACAAGTTGTTGAACAGTTGGCGAAGCGCGTTATTGCCGATGGCGCGAAGGCCACGCGGAGTGAGTTCCATCTTTCCCTCTTTGAGATTGATGAGCCCCGCTTCTTCCAGCATCTTGGTCATCTCCGCCAGGCGCTCCATGGACTTTGCGGCGTCTTCACCGAGCATCTCACGGACCTTGTCAATGTCGACTTCTGCGAGTTGGGCGGGATTGGTCGCTTGACGCAGCATCCCTTCCATTTCGTTCAAATCGCCCATTTCCTGCATGGCATCCATGGCCTGCTGCATGTTCATAGAAGGCTCGCCACGGAAGTTGTAGCCCTGTCCTTCACCCTGACCTGGCTGCGGGAACATGCTTTGCAATTTCTCGCTGAGTTGTTGCACTTGCCAATTGAGGTCCATATCTTCCATCAGCTGTTGTGACAACTGCTGCATTTGCGAGCGCTGTTCTGGCGTGAGTGAATCCATAAGCGCCTGCATTGCTTGCATGCGTTTTGCCATGTTCTCGAGAAGCTCGTCAAGTGTTTGTGGATTCTCCGGAAAGAAATCTCCGAACTGTTCCATGAACTTTTCAAACTGCGGATCTTCGCCTTGTTCGCGCGCTTCGATCATGCCGTTCAACGCAGCCATCATGTCTTTCATGCGCGCCATATCTTCTGGCGACATGTTCTGCATTCCTTCAGACATTTGATCAACGAACTGCTGCATCATTTCTTGGCGCAGTTTGTCCATCAGTTCTTCAAAACGCTGTTGTGCTTCGCTTGATTCGAAGTCATAACTCTGCATTTCGCGCACCATGCCAGCAAGGTCATTGGGCATCATGTCAAGACGGAAATTGCGTTCCATTGCTGCATCACGTGCAGTATCTGCTCGGAGTTCATCACCTGATGCTTCGGCCTCACGAACAGAGTTTTCAACCGCGTGACGTTCTTCGTCGATGATGTCTTTCAGAGCATCAGCAATTTCTGAATATACGCCACCTAAATCGCCGCTCTCTTCCAGTTCTTTCTTACGGTCACGAATGCGTTGCATCATGTCGCGCAATCCCTCGATTTGATTTCCATCGGGGTCTGTCATTCCATCGCGCATCAATCGACGTAATGCAGCGTTCAGGTCGCCGTGATAGAGCAAATCATCGGTCAATTCATCGAGGATTCCCTCGGCGTCGAGGCTGAATCCTGTCTGGGTGCCGTCCCAGCGTGAATAAGTGAACCGTGCAGGCATATCCGCAACTTAGTTGCTCTAAGGTGTTGGGGACTATGCGAGTGCCACGGACTTTTGTATTCGTCGATATTTCGGGGTTTACCAATTTCACAAATGAGAACGGCGATGATGCCGCAGGGCGCCTCCTTGCCTCCTGGCGTGCCGTCACCCGTGATGTGGCCTCAGAGACCGGGGTCCGTATTGCCAAGTGGCTGGGCGATGGCTGCATGATCGTGGCCGTTGACCAGCGCGATGCCATTACGTTCGCTCTCGAGCTCCAGAAGCGCTCTGGGGCCGCCTGTGCGCCTCTCTCCATACGCGTTGGCATGGCTTCTGGGCTCGCTTTGTTATTTGAGGGCGACGATTACATCGGAACTGCTGTCAACATGGCTGCGCGCCTCTGTGACGCCGCTGAGCCCTTTGAAGTCATCATCCCGAGCGAGCACATCGAGAACCTGCCAGAAGGCGTCATCGTGACCCCCCATGTGCCGATGTCACTTCGCGGACTGAACGAAGCAATCCCCGTGGTTTCTCTGACTGGCGAAGCTGCAAATGCGGCTCGCAATGACACCGGCGAACTGTGGACCCGTTCGCCGTTCGTTCTGTAATTAGCTACGTGAGCGATACGTGGCTTTTGAGCCCGATGCGTCTTTATTCAGACGACGCGTGAGGTGTAATCCCTCAAGAATGAACTCAACTGCGCTTGCCAACATGGCAGGTGAATCATCGCCGCCGGTAAGAACTTTCACTGGTGGCATCAGTGCCGGAATCTGACCAAGAAGCGCAATCAATTCGCCAGATGCAATGTCTTCACCTGCATGAGCGACTGCGCCTTCTTCAAATGCAGTGAGAACATCACGCATCATTTCGCCAGGAGCTAGTTCTTTGTACACAGTGAGAACAGCACCAGAAATGAGCTGTTGAAGAATGCCATTTTCGCGGCCCTCTTCAAGCGCTTCGATTTCAACTTTTCCACCAGTGGATGATGCCAAAGCATCGAGGTCACTGATGCGTGGAGCTACTTCGCGCTCCCC
>Ga0114975_10001390_pt1 | contig 17255 bp, 23 predicted proteins | sample S_130626_EF_Meta_FD_87031 | JGI IMG/M metagenome (GOLD analysis project Ga0114975, IMG submission 87031) | Freshwater microbial communities from Lake Simoncouche, Canada to study carbon cycling - S_130626_EF_MetaG | ecosystem: Environmental > Aquatic > Freshwater > Lake | place: Lake...
ATGTTAGTGGGAATCCACGGTTGGGCATGACGGGTTGGCGCGATTATGAAGAAGGTGGGGCGCCAGCCACAACGGACTGATTTTTTGATGGTACCTTAAGCCAGCGTCACCTCAGTCATTCTATACAAATAATTAGGAGCGGCAAACCCACCGGGCACTGTAACGCGCGTATCGCCTGGTATATTTAGAGTTGGTGCTGGCGGCCCATAGTGCCCTGGCCTTGGCCTTGGCACAGCCGCCCGCGGTCTTAGTCTCATGTATCTATCAATAGCCACACCAATAACAATAAAAACCGCAACAAAATTGGCAATTAATAAAATACGTATTAAATAATTCTGGCTACCATCCATTATTATTTAATAGCTACAAAATAAAAATAGGATACAGTGTTCAGCAAGGGCATATCATACTATCCCGGTTTTCCACGAACTTATATGCCCATATCAAACCTTGATATTATTTGACAATCGACCTTATAGATAGAAATAAAATCTGTTTTTTTATTAGAATGCCTGGCTATTTTATTGGTGGTCGCCATAGGTTGCCTAAGCAACAAACACGTAGACGAAAAAGGGGTGGTTCACTTCCTCCGCTTCCAAAAGTAAGCCCAGAGCAGCTTGCGTATGCCAAAAACACGTTTAAAACAGGTTTAGCTACGGCAAGTTTTGTGCCAGGTCCTATTGGATTAGGAGCAAGAATCGGTTCGGTTGGCTTATCTGTTTACAATCAAGGTGGTATAAATCTTAAAGACCCTGTAAAAATGGCAAATAGAACCCTCAAAGCTTTGCCAGCTTATAAAACACAGATGGACTTAGTAAACAAGGGTAGACAAATGGCAAATAAATATAAACAGCTACTACCCGTGCATTAACGCATGCTGACCCAATTAATCTTAGCGCCAAATATATTATATTATATTGAATTCAATATAATATAAATCATAAAGAAACCTAATAATTAAGCATATGCACAGAAGCCAAACTGTGTGCACCGTTTTGTTAGACAATCTTCACTTTTGCGACATGGTTTGCTCATATCATAATCGACAACATTCCAAAAGACGGGAGCATAAGGATAAATATCCCAACCACCACCACCGCCGTTTCCGCCAATTGTTGCATAAGCATGCTTAGTGCCGCGACCACCATGCCCATGATGCCTACCGCCACCACCATGCCCATGATGCCTACCGCTACCCCCATGACCACCCCCCATAAAGTGTTCAACCATTTTGAAAAATTTTTCCTTTACAACGACCAATAATACCAAGCAAAAAAATGCCAGAATCACCGCCAAACGACTGCTTAGATTGGCCATCTACTGCATGCAACAGATTTTTACGGGAGTTGGAAAAAGGCAACCCCTTACTTCCCTGAGTTAGACCCAGACCTAAACCGCTTCCCGTGAAACCGATTCAGGATTTTCTTGGCAATCAAATGATTTATTTGAGTTGCTGTAAGGACTCTACCGCAAATAACAGGTTCCAGGGTATACTTATAAAGTAGTTGCTGAACGGAACCTTAACATTTGTGGGGTCGGGTGCGCAAGCCGACCTACAGAGTCCTAAGTTAAGAGACACATAAGTGTCTCCACCGAATCTCAGGGTGCGCATCCTGAGGGCTATTGTTTAACGACGCCTGCCCATAGGCGTCTTACTGTCAGGCACTGTTTGTCATTATTTCCTGACTACCCGCTTCTCAGACCTAAGTCTGCCAGGCACTTCAATTTTTTTGGTTTTCCTCAAGAAACCGAAAACGCGCCTGAATTTGTGCTGCCAATTCGGGCTTCTTTATTTTACCAATATGTCTAATATGTAAGAGCTGTGCCAAAAGAGTTAATACGGGGCGCTTGTTATTTATCATGTCGACATCCATATCTAGCACTACACTTCCATTAATTCTAAGACTAAAGAATTTTCTATCTGCCAATTGTCTCTGTTGACTATAGGGTATTTCGATAAGTTCACTCCCGTTTTCTACTATAGAGTTTGGCTCAAAATAATTATTTGACATGTTTATAATACACAATATAATCCACAAAAGCGCAAATTTTTATATGAAAAATATAAAAATTTGAATTAGTTCATATACATTAGTATTTAGCATAAATAGTATGAGCAGCGCTGCCCCCATTATTGCCGACGTTGTTGTTGTTTCCAAAGACCATGTGGGATATCTTATTGGCCCCAAGGGCGCCCGCCACCAGGACCTTGTCCAGAAGTCTGGCGTTATTAGCCTTAACATCGGCGTTCTAAACCCTGCAGACGCTGACAATCGCCTTGTTCTTATTTGCGGGTTACCTGAGGCGGTGGCCAGTGCCAAGACCCTACTAACCGAGCTTCTTGAGGCTGCGCCCGCCCAGCAGCCGCAGCAACAAGCGGCCCCAGTAGAGAATCGCCAGGAGCTTATGGCCACCAAGCTCAAGCGCCTTGAGGCCAAGGTCACGCGTATGAAATCCAAGGTTGGCAGCCTTGCATAAAAGTTTATACAGTTGCCTGAAAAACACCTATTTTTCTTTGGATATAAATTTTGAATAAAGGCAGCATCACATTTTGTTTATAGCCGCAGATACAGGCTATCACTAATAGCAAAGTCACGAATCAGGCGTCCCTTGACCTCCGTCATACGACTGACCATTTCGCTATGCTCACAATAGGTCGCCAAGGCAATCCACTCATCCGCCACGTTGGCTACGCGCAGCACTGTGCGCAGCAGATTGCCCTCATAGATTTCGTAGTCGGCACACAGCTGAGCGGACGACTCACCCTGCAGCCAACGCCAAACAGGCTCAATCCAGGAACTACATAGCGTCCAATACTCATCGTGCGGCACACCGGCACGCCGCTCCTTTTCACTGAAATCAGCGGCAATATTATCCACAACATCCAGCACAGTCAGCACATCCCTGGGAATGTCCAATGACGCTAGACTGGGCTGCGTATCACTCATCTTCTCATTAATAAAGGCTGCCAAGACAGTCAATATAATATCCCCGCTCATGTCTGCCATAGTGCCACGGGCATACAGCTCCGCGGTTAGCAGGCTGTGCGACTCATTGACCTCTGTTGCCAAGATGCCACGCAGCGTCAAGTTGTCCTTAGACAGCCCACTTACCCCACTACCATCCACATCCTTTAGAAATCCAGCGTCGCAAAGAAAGGCCACGCGTGGCCCCACCGTTGAACTCACGTTTTCACACGCTGCAATATCCGCCGTTTTCTTAACAGCCAGCCCCTCCAGCCGCTTAATTGCAGGCAGGGCAGTCCAGCCTGTGGCCCAGCGCGGGCCCATGTGCTTATTTTTCCATGAATCCAAAGCCCCCTGAGCCGCCTTTTTGGCAGCATTAACGGAGCCCTTTAGTGCAGCCTCCAAGTCTACACGTAGACACAGGTCCGCGTATTCGGCGTCCGTAATAGTAGCCCGTAGCGCTGATGCCTCAGCTAACGCCACGTCGCGCTCCTTAATCAGGGCGTCGCGCGTTTCCATGCGCTGCTTATACCAATACGAGTCCTGCAGAATCTTGAGCCACTGCAGCTCCCCTGACTGCAGCGTCTTCAGCAGAAAGTCGTAGTGAAAGTCCATGCGCGACTCAATGGCCCGCGTTGAGCCCTTCATCATAGCCTTGACCTCCTCAGGCCACGCCGGCTTGCGCTGGGGCAAATACACCACCGTGCCCACCTTATCCTTGCCACGGCGCCCAGCGCGCCCCGCCATCTGCAGATACTCGTCCGTAAACAGGCACCGCTGCCCCGAAACGCCGTCAAACTTATGTAGGTCCAGAAAGGTCGCCGTCTTGGTAGGCATATTAATACCCACAGCAAAGGTCTCCGTGCAGAACATTACCTTGATTAGGCCCTTGCCAAACAGGATTTCCACCATTTCCTTCAGCAGCGGCAGCAGACCACTGTGGTGATAAGCAATGCCGCGACAAAGCAAGTCATACAGGTCGTGATACTGCTTGGTTGCCTGCACGCTTGGATAGCGGTGAAGGTGAAAGGCAATAATGTGCTTGACGGACGCCACATCGCTGCTGTCAATCAGGGTCGCCTCCACCTTACAGGCATACTTCTCACAATCCTTGCGACTAAAGACGAAGAATAGGGCAGGCAGCAAACCCTTGTCAGCATACATATTAATGGTGGAATTCAGCTTGTGAAGAAAGCTGTGCACCACCACCTTGCCGCCAATAGCGCCCTCCGTGCCGCCTGCACGCTCCGCCTTGACCTTTTCCTTAAACTTGTCAGCACCGTGTCTGTTGGACTCCAGGTCCCGCACCCAGGCCTTATAGGCTGAATCATTGTAGTGGTCCTTGGCGTCCATAATACACTGCATGTCCCCCGCCGAATCAATCACGTAGTGTGTCAGCGGCACCACGCGATACAGGGTAGGAATCAAGACGCATGGCCGCTGCTTCAGGTTACCAATCCAGGATGCAAAGGCCTCAGGTGCCGCCAAGGTGGCCGACAGTAGAATTAGACGAATCTCAGGCGGTAGCAGAATCAGGGTCTCCTCCCACACCTTGCCCCGCTCCTTGTTGTTAATGTAGTGGACCTCATCAAAGACCACTGCATCCAGCTCATCCAGCGAAATGTTGGAGGACAAGCCCAATGATGCCGTAGTTGAGCAGCGCTTATACAGCATATTGCGCAGAATCTCCGTGGTCATGACCACCACCTGTGCATCAGGCCGAAACTTAATATCGCCGGTCAAGATTCCCACGGAAGGAAACATCTCCTTCAAATCGTGGAACTTCTGGTTTGACAGCGACTTGATTGGGGTTGTATAAAACACCCGCTTGCCCTTAGCCAGGCTGTAGTGAATCTGATACTCACCAACCAGCGTCTTACCGGAGCCCGTTTTGGCCGTCACAAGCACATTTTCGTCCCTGTGAATAGCCGCAATAGCGTGCTGCTGAAAGGGGTCCAGGGGCCAGCTATAGCTGGTTGCCAGCTGCGCAGGAAAATCAACACACGCGTCGTTAGGATTAATCACACGGAGCATCTTGTTTTGTTCATTCAAAAACAAGCGCATCATACTTCATTTTTTCTTGTGTGCCAAACTTTATAGTCGTGCGTAATCATCACTGAAAAATTTTTAGTGTTAATTCCGAATAAATCCAGTGTTTTACTTAGACCCCTTGCGCTTCTTAGAAGGGACAGCCACAGTTAGCTTGTCAAGGGACACCATGTATACATTGGCCTCGGAGGAGACCAGTGCCATCAGCTCATTCAGAAACACAGCGGCAATATTACCAACGCGGATGGGCCCCGTGTCAGTCGTCCAGGTGACGCTGAGGCCCTTCTGAATGTGGGCAAACTTCTCCATTTCAGCCACACGGGCAGCAGCCTCAGCGGCAGCGACCTTTGCTGTTGCCAATACCTGCCCTGCATCAATGTTCCAGTCAATAAGCCCCACCAGCTTCTCAAACGGGACGCCAGCCGCCACTAAGGCACACACTTGCGTCTTGCTCAAGGCGCTCATATTATTTATCTTTTGCTTCTTGGCTAAAGAGTATCTACCCTAAACAAATATATAGGTTCTGATTTCAATTTTTCTTATGAAAAACCCCAACCCTTTGAAAAAATGACTACAAAAAAGGCGCACCCATTAATAGTAATATGTCCAATCCGATTGACCACCGCATACAACGATTCAGAGAGCTACATGCCAATAAGTGGTTTCATATAATGAATTGGAACCTTCATTTTATGCGCACACCGGATAAAAAGCAGCGTGCAAATCATGGTGCATGGGCACTAGATTTCTATATGGCTGCAGCACCCGTGGAACCCCGTATTATACTCAGCGGGCCTGGTATAAACCGAATCGAAAAAATTGATAAGTAAAGTTCTGCCACCGTAAGTAACAACTTTGAGCAATAATCAAACTATCCACGTATTACAATGTCACACAGCATGAACGACCTAAGTATGGGTGCCCTTGTCCTGGGTTTCGACCCGGCAGCACCCATTACTTGGCACATTCTGGTTATTAACCAGAAAACAGAGTCAGGCACCTACTGGGGCCTGCCCAAGGGCCATCCTGAGGGCGACGAGAGCCCTATGCAGACTGCTGTGCGTGAGGTCAACGAGGAGTGCGGCACCACGCTAACGCCTGCAGACCTTATCCCTGGCCTTTGGGCCGAGGAGCACTACACCTTCTTTGGGGCAACACACGATGAGCCCCAGGGCCCGCGCGTGCGCATTGACAAAACGGTGCGCTACGGCCTGGCAGTCTACAAGACGCCTGGGCTTCCGTCACTAAAGGCGCAGGCGGAGGAGGTGACGGAGGCCGTCTGGCTGCCCCTGGACGTGGCCCTGCCCCGTCTGAAACACGAGGGCCTGAGGCGCGTGGTGCGCGACCTGCTGAAGCGCTACTTTGTCATGGTTCAGAACCATGCTGCCATGGTGCTCCAATTCCCTGTCTGGCCCCTAATCTTCACGGACTAAACGAAAAACATCAAACCACGGCAAACCAACCAAAATAAACACATTTTTGTTTTTGCTTTTTATTTTAGCCCTTTAAACCATCCATTTAGATGTCGTCAATATTAATAATCTCATTACACGCCCCACCCCCACCAGTTGCCGTCTCATTGGTATAGCCCCGCTCTGCGCCCTTCATACTACGACCCTTGGGCTTGGTCAGCTTAGTTGCCTCATCCTCTGCCTCCAGCTCGTCCTCCTCCTTGAGTAGGTCGCTACGGTCAAAGATATCCTCCTCCACAGCGCCCCCTGCACCCTGACTGGCCAGCACCCGCTTATCAATCTTTGTCCGCTGCAGAAGTGCCCGCTGCTTATCGTCAAACACTCCAATAATGTCACCGCCCCCAGACCCATCCTTGGCACTGGGCCCCAGACCAGTGTCGTCGTCTGACTCAGAAGATGCCGCCTCCCGCAGTGAAACTACTACAATGCTGTCAATATCCATAAAGCACTGTCCCTTCTTACGCAGCAGCCCGCGAATACGGCACTGGCGCGTAGTCCCATCATGGCAGAAAACCTCCATGCGACCGTGACCGAAACGGCGCACAATACGGCCAACAAACATATACTTTGCTGCCTCCTTGTCCTCCCCACTAATCTTCTCTGGCGGCAAACGCTCAAAGGTCTGAATCAGTGCAATCATATCGTCGCACGCCTCACGCGACGCCTTTGCACGAAACCCCTCAGAGCCCGTCTTAAACTTCTTGAAATTCTTACCACCGGTTGTGTTGCGAGGCATCTTCTCTTTCGCTTTCTTGCTACTTTTTATGTAGCTGCAGTCATTTCAAATTTTTCGCATCCGTTGAACAAAGCTGACATAAACCCAGAGCGCGCATAATAGGTTAGGCCCTACCCACCACAAATAAATCTATGCCGACGTCACTAACATTTGCCGAACAATTACAAGTTGCCCGTGACGAAGCCCTACTGGAAACAAATTTACCCATTATTATGCGAATTGACACCGCTCTGGAAAATTTAACCTTAAATTTACCAGCGCAAATTTCCAAATTAAAAGTGGATTTCATAGGTCAAGTGCGTGCCAATCCAAACATGTTACAAATTCATATAGACATACCCCTTCATATAAATTTCTCTAATTTTATGAACCCTGGTGAAAAATTCTACATTGCAACAAAGGACACATGTAAAATTTACAACAAGGGCGACAATCCTGATGCGCATATGATACGCTATATATTGGCGGCATCAACAAAACTTAAAGAAATTCAAACGTATCTGCAGCTCGAATTTTCCGGCTGTGCAGTGTACCTAAATTTCGATACGACCAAAAATTCAGCTGGCGCCATGAAATTTCAAATCTGTCACCATTTTTATAAGTTTGATGGACACTAACTAAACACATAAAGCCGCCCACCCAGATATACACTAAGATGAATTTGTGTGTGAGTCCATACATTATTAGCTCCATTTTCATATCAGGCCTATTTGTTGGTCACTTGTTTTCCTCATGTATGTATAAATTAAAAAACTATAAAAATTTACCGGCAAAATACAAGCCCCACGACAAAACCCACACCTTTTGTAATTCCGCCGACATTAGTGTATAACAACCCCCATTAACCCTATAAAATTTAACCTAAAGTCCAAGTTAAATTTTATAGAAAAATCAGTAAACCAGACGGTAAAGAATTCTAGCAAGCCCCAAATTAATCTGCAGCCGGTTTGCAGATTTTTAAAGAATTTAGCACCTCCTATTTAAACCTAAATTCACCTAATCTATATAATATAACGACGTAAAATGGGCGGCACAGCTTATCAGCCGCCATTAGACATTAGCGCTGCATCCTTAATTTTCGTCCAGCAAATTAAGACCGCTAGCGCTGGCTGGGCCGCCGGTAAATTAGGAACAAGCGAATTAGACACATTATATTTCTATGTATTAAATCGCAAAGATAAGCCCATATCAGAGCAAGAAAAAAACCCTTATCCGTCCCTTATTGTTAAAAATATAACCGTAAATGCCGGTCTTTGGTCTCACACATCAAGTATGGACACATCATTAGATGCCTGGGCTACCTTGACTCTGGAAGCCCTGAATACATTGGACGCTGTAGGAATATGGAATCCATATGCCGCGCAACAGGAAAGTCAAATATTTTACCGCTATGCAAACCAAGCAACACGAGTCAAGCCCCGTGTATTCGAGTCCTTTTATAGTCCGCAGAACCAATACACAGCCCACATGACAGCAGGCCCCATTGCCGTAGTTAGCCCCTTTGCATCCAGCATAGAAAGCCAATGGCCAAAAATCCGTGAAATTTTCCCACCTACTGGCCCCGCCGGACCAGTCTGGCCCTCAAACGCTCCGCTAATCGCCATTAAAGCACCCTACGGCCCCCACCTATCAAACAATCCAGCCCACGCCTGGCCCTCTGAAGTCCTCAGCGGTGGCCCCCAAGCGGCCGTCACTTACCTGGCCCAACAGGTCCAAGCGTCAGGCGCCCGCTACGCCTTTGTCGGCATCGGCGCCCTAAGTCTGCCCCTGGTGGCCGAGCTAAAGCGCCGTAACATTATTGCCATCCACACCGGCGGCGGCACACAGATTATGTTTGGTATCAAGGGTAAACGTTGGTTAAATCACTCCATAATTAGCACTTTTTTCAACCCGTCATGGATTAGCCCAAGCCCTGAGGAAACTCCAAGCCAAGCCCATCAAGTAGAGGGTGCATGTTATTGGGCTTAACTTTAGTATAAACTACCACTAGAGTAGATGCCAGGCCGACCCTTTAATCGGGCCTCAGCCCGCGTAAAAACGCGCACCAATAGATGGCAGCGAAACAGTAAGGCCCGCAATGAAACGCGCCGTGCCCGTGTGATTCACACACAAACCCTAAATCGTCTAAGTTCAAATAAGCTTGCGTCAGAGTTAGTTGCCCTGCTAAAATCAAGCGAAGCCAACCCCTTGTCCACATGCGATGACCCAGCCACCGACGTCTGGGCCCCCGAAATTTTAGAAGCATACGCAAATCGTGTAGCTCCTTACACCACTAATCCCAGCGAACTTAATCGCCAAGCCCGCAGGGAGGTCGCCGCATTCAAAGCGCGCTATCCCTCCAGTGGCTACCGTTTGATTGATTTATTATTAATAATTCTTATATTGGCGCAAACAGCCCAAGCGCAATTTTTCCTACCTGACTTATATGCACCCTTTCGTTCGTTAAACAACTATAAACCTACGTTTAGTGCTAAACCTGGTGAACTTTCACAATATGACCTACTTGCCTCCAGATGTGCAAACGCCGCCTTTCTATCAGGAGGTTTGGCCTTAGCCCTTCCACTAACAGCACCATTTACTGGGCCACTGGCCATGGCCGCCAGCAGCTGTGCAACAGCATCAGGTTTAGCAGGCACAAGCCACCGATTTGTAAATCATGGTTCAGGCCACCCCAATTATACATTGTCGAGCAAAAATGCAGCATTTCGCGTGGCTGCCCATGTAGCGGGTCCTATAGCAAAGGTAACTGGTATAGCCGAAAAGGCAGCAACTGTGGCCCAACGCTTAATTAAGTATTAACCTATTAATTTTCACCTAAATCGGTAGATAGTATGGCCCGTCATTTCAAAGTCCATAATTTAGATTTACAAATACCCGGCCCATGCATTCAATTAACAAAACCCAATCAGCGCTTTACAATGGCCGAATTAATTAACGAATATTTGGACCCCATTTACGGTCTTCAAGGGGCCACAGAAAAAGACAAGCTTGCCGCCTTGGCCGCAATTGTCCAAGGATACAAAACACAGACCCTGTCCCAAGCCCAACCCAAACCCTTCATATTATTGTTTGACCGCACAGATGAAGCACTCTGTTTTATTAAACAGCGCATAACCCAATAGAAAAACAATCTATTAAAGAAGTCCGTATAAACAAAAACCGGTATTTTTTCCTATATTTTGTTTTTGATTTTACAGGTCCGACTTCAGCGACCAGGCATGTGCGTGGCCCACGCAGCCGGCCATGCAGCAGGCCACGCGTCCGTATCATCGACGTCCACTTGAACCGCCGCCAACGCAAGGTCCGCCTCCGCCATCGCCTGGTAGGCCTCCGCCCGCGCCCGCCAGGCCTCCTCCTCCTCCTCTTCCTCTGCCGCCCACCTGGCCATCTCCTCTGCCCGCGCCCGCCAGGCCATCTCCTCTGCCGCCACCTGCGCCTTTTTCTCCGCCTGAATGACCACCTCCGAGTGCATATCAACCAGGCCCGCCGCCCGCTTCGGTGCAATGATAAGCCAGTCCTCCAGCTTCAGGACCTGACCCACCGCATAGCCCTTGGTCACAATGACCTTGTTGTCCGTGAGCACAATGGCGGCCAGGGAATCGTCGACCGAGGTAAGCTTGGTTCCGGTTGAGACGAAAGACATTTTGCGTTAGGCTTCTTGGCCTCCACACTGCTATTAATCAGTAAGAGTCACATGGCTTCAATTTTTCTTATAAAAATCATATTTTACAGTCTAAAATATGATTAACTTAGTGATGCGCACTTAAACAGCTTAAATCTGGCACATAGGCTATAATTAGGCATAATGCACATTTCGGGCCCAGGAAAATTCGGTAAAGGTACGCATATCTGGCGCCGCTACGTTAGACCCGCTATTTTAGAAGGCCGCCTCCAAACTAGTGACGGCCAAACATACATACTGCAAGAAAATAAAGTATCAATTGACCTTAGTGCAACACACATATATGTTTATCACAGTTATACCCATCTTAGCAACGGGACGCTTGCGGGTGGCCGCTGGTATAATTTAACCATGCCGCTAACAAGCTTTACCTTATTGCCCGAAAATACATTTACTATTGACCTTAGCAACTTTCCCAGCGACGAAACCACAACCACGCCTCAGCCCACATCCGTCACCTTACTATTTAGCACACGCACTGCAAATAAGTTACGCCGACTGCATTAAATCAAAACATGTATAAATTCCATTGTGGTCCGAATCAGGTAAAAAAACCTCTGTGCCGACAAGGTGCACAGATAACAAACCGGTACCCCCAGCTAAAAAGCGGTCACATCGGCTGGGCACCCGCCCCTTGTCCCCACATTCCGCCTGCACTTGTTTCAAAAACTCCCTAACTCCATTGCGTGGCAGCCGCCGCGTGCGACACGCCCGTGACCGGCGTGTATATTTACACGTGGCGGTTTTTTGCGGTCCTACAACTTCGCGCAAACCATAAGGCAACTCCCCGCCTAAAAGCAAGGTGTCCAATTGGTCCGTTCCGTCTGCATCCATGCGAAAATTCAAATCACCTCCAATAAAAATAGTGGTGTTTTTATCCACTAAATGCCTTACGTCCATTAAAAGCTCCTGAAAAGCAGCAGTCCGGTAAGCCAAGCCCAGGGTCCCATTTTTCAACGCTCCAGTAAAAAAGTCCTTGGCTCCTGACATTGGCAAATGCATATTAATAAGCAATACCGGTCGTGGTCCTAGAACTTTTATGTATACTGCACCCTTGCTATAACCCATGCGCGATACGTGATGTATTAAGCCCTGCGCATAAAGAGCCGCTTTGTTGCCCGAAGGTGATATAGGTATGCTGCCGCTAATATAGTCCATGGGTTCCTTTGTAAGGCACGTCATAATTAGATTCTGTGAAGACATATCACTATTTAGACCTACCGTAGTTAATACCCGGTATTTGTCCAGCTTTCTGCTTACCAATAAGGTAGACCCAGTGACCGGCCGTGCGTCCTCCTGCGTCATTTCTACATAGACATCCGGGTCCTTGGATAATATTTTATCAAATGTAATATCTGCATTTAGCCCGGCACAGTTTTGACTTAGCACAGCTATGCGCATTTCTGTTTCTCCTACTGGACACCATGATAAAAATCACACGACACATTAGAATATGCCATCCAGACGTTCTACACGGCGCCGCGTTCGCGGTGGCGATGCTGCAGCAAACGCCCAAATGGCGGAAGCTAAGCTAAAATTATCAGCGCAAATCGCCATTGAGACTGACCCACAAAAGAAGAAGATGATGCAGGCCCAATACAATGCCATGAATGGCATGATGGGATTCGCGCAGGCCTTTGGTGCTAAGCCAGCCAACGCTGCCCCTGCAGCCAAGCCTTCGACGGGCCTTTTTGGCTGGGGCTTCCTGGGCCTTGGTGGCAAGCGCAGCAGACGCAACAAGCGCTACAGCAGACGCCGCTAAAGCAAAGCCCTATGCCCATTATAATTTTTATCATATATTTATGTAATAAATGATAAAACAGAGCATAGCACGGCTTGCCGCGTGGCCATGCCACGGTATAAAGATTAATAAATACATAAATAGAGATAGTTATCCACCCGTAAAAAGATGGCTTCCGATGATGTAAATGTTGTGGACATAACCACAATTATTAGTCCCAAAATGCTAAAGGACCGTCATCCCCTGCCACCCACCACCGCTGCATCTATTAACGCCCACCGTGAAGATATTGCCGCAATTATACATGGACAAAACAAGCGCCTATTAGTGATTGTAGGACCCTGTAGCATTCATGACCCAGATGCGGCCTTTGACTATGCCATTAAACTTGCGTCTTATCGCCAGCATTACATTGATTCGATGTATATTGTCATGCGCGTCTATTTTGAAAAGCCCCGCACTACCGTTGGCTGGAAGGGCCTTATTAACGACCCACATATGGACGGGTCCAATGATATTAACTATGGGCTTAACGCTGCACGTGACCTGCTTCTAAAAATCAACAATCTAAACTTGCCCGTAGCCTGCGAGTTTCTGGATGTATTTACACCCCAGTATTTGGCAGACCTGGTTTCATGGGGCGCAATAGGTGCCCGCACTACTGAAAGTCAGCTACACCGCGAATTGGCCTCTGGCCTAAGCCCGCCCATAGGGTTCAAAAACGGTACAGATGGCAACGTGGATATTGCCATAGACGCAATCCTGTGTGCGCAAACGCCCCATACCTTTCTTGGCATAAACCCTGACGGCCAATCCAGCATTGTCAAAACAGCAGGTAATCCTACCCTGCACGTTATACTACGTGGCTCATCCAGCGGCCCCAATTACTCCCCTACACATGTAGCCCGTGTGGAAAACGCTCTAAAAGCCAAAAACATTACCACCAAAATAGTAATCGATTGTAGTCATGGCAACTCCAGTAAAAACTTCCGCAATCAAACAAAGGTACTGGACTCCATTTTAGAGCAGCTGCAGACAGCAAACACCACATATACAAGTCCCATATGCGGCATCATGGTCGAATCCAATATTGAAGAGGGTAATCAAAAGCATACCATCGCCCAAGGCAAGCGCGGCCTAATATATGGCAAAAGTGTTACTGACGAGTGTATTAGCATCAAAACTACAGGCGAAATGTTTATGCGTATTTACGAAGTATTAACTAAGGAGGCACCCATATAAAATTGAAGCTATATAAACAATCAGCAAAATATAAGCAACAAAACACATACAGACGCCAATGTGGATGCTCTGGATTCACAAAGCCATTGGTGACGGTTTCCTTGTAAAATTTAACGATTCATATGCCGCCTATAATTTTGGCAAAACCTTTCTAACACGTGCGCCTGCAGCCAGTGTCACACTACTAAACTCATATGATAGTATTATTAACCAAAATACTGCTAACACTGCGCCAAGCATTGGCTACACACCCACAGTAGAAGTATTTATGTTTAGTGACAACATCGGTGCACCAAGTGCTACTCATGGCCTATTGACCGTGACACCAGAGATAGCCAGTCTTATGACAGGTTACGTATAATTAAATACTGAAAAACTATTTTATTTTTATATTTTTATATTTTATATTATTTTTATATTATATTCAAACCTGCTATAATATAAAAATCTTAACAAATCTCAATGCCAGCCTCCTGCAAAAATTCTGCAAACTGCCTACATATACCAGGATTATTTCGTAAATAAACGTCGTCCTTACAATCTGCATAATAAAAGTGTCGTTGAATAAGCGTGACCCCCTCCATTAGCAGCCCACTGTCTAAAATCACTAAATCGTCGTCATCAAAGACGGTCTGGATTAATAAAAACTTAATCAAAAGCCCAGGATTAATACGCCTTAGCGCTGCACACAGTCCATTTAACTCTTCAATGGTTGTGTCTTCCGCCACAAGTGTATTTATTCTTACAAAAAGTAACTCAGAACCATTCCTTACCAACTCCAAGAAACGTGCCGCGCGCCGCGTAAATATGTCGGCATAAGGAGCCACATCATAATGAAACGTGTATAAGTGCTCGTGCAGCAAATAAATATGTTTATCTACGCCCTTAATAATATCGGCAGCACATAGCCCAGAAGCCAGGGCATCAATAATGTCAGTAATATACTGTAATTTTTTACTTTCTAGCCATTCAAACAGGCCGGTTTCAGTCTTCAAGCCCAGCTGCTTCAACAAGTATGTTATATTACAATGGTAGCCCAACGGCACTAATATCATAGGTATATTTAGCGCGCCGCTTTTAGACCATAATAAAGATAAATTTGAATATAATAGTCTCCAAGACCACGTGCTGCAGCAGCAAAAAGCACCTTCCATTAATAAATCAAATGATACCCACCCTGCCCAACACGTGGGTCTACGGCGAAAAGGTACCATTTCAGGAGGGCAGCACAGTCGAGTTCAAAGAAGTGTCCGTTTTCGCCGGTCTATTTCGTCACAAATCTGTGGGCAACAGCGGCCTTCCAAAATACCGTGAAACCGTTATTGGCTTTCTTAACAGCGGCCAAGGCATTCTTGTCATGGGCATCAAGGATAATGGCACAATTGTTGGCGTCGAAGGTGCCACCCCCCAGCAAATGGATATGTTCAAGCTCTGGGTCGACAGTCATTTTAATACGCTTGTCTACAAAAATGGTAAGCCCATTGACCCGTCGAAGATTAGCATCAAATACTATACTTATCCTGTTACAAACAGTCCAGCAAACAATCCAGCAAACAATCCAGCAAACAATCCAGCAAACAGCCCAACCATATCATCGCAAATTATTGTAGTGGAAGCTATTAATAACGACACAACTAAGCACCCTGACATTATGACCCGTTCGGGTACAATTGTTCACCGTCTTAATGCCAGCAATTTCAAGCTAACATCTGAACCTGTGTATAGAAAGCGCGACGTAAAGGGCATGATATATGCAATCAGGGACCAGATGCAGACCATGCTGGCCGATAAAAAGCGCCAAATCGAAGATATACAGGAACAGCACCAAGAAGATATTAAAATTGCAATTCGTCAAGAACGCATTGCCATTCGTGAATACGTAGATAAAATCAGTATTAGTTTATACGAAAAATATAATAATCCCCCACCCCCAAAAATGTCTCCATGCGACAAACTCATGAAAGTCCTTACCATGTGGTTTAAAGCCTCATGTGGCTTAGTCTTGTAGCACATGATGTATTACCCAAATCCATTTCACGGCACATGTATTATTTACCCAGGACCCCCGAATCGAAAGCCTCCCTATCTTGCTATTTTTGTATTAAGTGTTGCGTTGGGCGTTTTACGTCACTACAAATAACTGGCGGTGGTCAAATATTATCTATATTTTTAAATTTTTAGCCGTAGTCTAAGAAATTTGAAAACATGAAGAAAAAAAAATTAAATAAAACAACAAATAAAGCTAGAAATGGAACCCAACTGCGTTGCCGACAAGCTAACAACCCTGCTAACAACACTTAGACTTGATGAAAGTCAAAAGCGCGTGCTTCTGGAAGCTATTAGCGACTTACGTGCAGCCTACTGTAGTTATTGTAATCGCACTCTAATATCAACAACATATATTGAGGCAGGTACCGATATACACAAGAATAAACTTCTAAAATGCGACATGTGCAACGAAGACTAAAATTGAACAATCACACCACCCAACACATCCCACAATAATCAATAAAACCACACAACATGACAGAATATCGACTGCGAATTAAGACCCCACCTGTTGACGAAAACGGTGAAGTTATTCAGAGTCCAAAAAGCCGCTTTTATAGATGCAGCAGCTATATTCGTAGCCACAACAAAATTCTATTTCTTATAAGCGCTATTGCTGGCCTTATATCAACCCTGCTTCTAATCATACAGAGTCAACATACGGGTGTATCGGTAGTCCGTTATGCCATTCATTTACCGAGTCTATATTTGACACCGTATTGCTTTTACCGTGCACTTACTTATACCTCCTTATAAGTAAAAGCACTAACTACTAATATTTTTCCTATCACAAATACAATCACAAAGATAATCACAAAGATAATTATAACAAATAAAATTGAGTAAAGTATTATCCTAAATATATAGGCAAAACTATGGCACTGTCTAATAGACAGAGTCGAAGAAACAGGGCGCTCTGTTTGACTGCTTCAGCTTTACTTCTTAGTGGAATCACATTATTTATTTATGGATTGATGATTTTACCCACTGATGTTGCCCCTACCAATAACTCCGAATTTGCTTCTGGTGCACATATACAGTGGAACTCAACAATTAGTAGTTTGGACCAGCAACCAGACCAACATACAATACGCATTCAGTCACGCGGCTTCTTGTATACAATGATAGGCACAGGTTTATTACTAATTTCATTAATATTTCTGTATAAACATGGAAAAAATATGGATGCAGAATACGATGCTCAAGTTCTACCATATAGCACAGAATCACACTCACCTGACCAACAACCGTCACGGCAGCCACAACAACCGCCACATCAGCCACAGCAACCGTCACGGCAGCCACAACAACCGTCACG
>Ga0114975_10001391_pt1 | contig 17242 bp, 27 predicted proteins | sample S_130626_EF_Meta_FD_87031 | JGI IMG/M metagenome (GOLD analysis project Ga0114975, IMG submission 87031) | Freshwater microbial communities from Lake Simoncouche, Canada to study carbon cycling - S_130626_EF_MetaG | ecosystem: Environmental > Aquatic > Freshwater > Lake | place: Lake...
GTTATCGATAGAAACAGCGGAAGTACCTGTCGCGGTTGAGCCAGCAGTGTACAGGAAGTTAATGTTCAAGCCACGATCAGACAGAGCAAGCGGTGTGCCAGCTGCGCCAGAAGCGTTGGTTTCTTGAACCGAGAACACTGTGTTCGGATCATCAATTACGAGAGCCTCAACGGTCGAGCCGGTGAGAACGCCCGGGTTACCGGGCCAGTAGTTTTGGAACGTCACAACACCAGTGCTGCTGGTGTACTTAACACCCCAGAAAACACCAACGCAGGTTGCACCAGCAACGCCAACACCAAGTGTACCGTCAGAAAGATTTGTTACAGGGTCGCCACGGAAGAGTGCAGTCGCGTAAGCGTTTGCAATTTGATAAGGGTTAGTCGCGCCAGTCCAAGCAGAACCATCAAGTTTCTTGACGGGCTGAAAACCATTAGGCGCATTCGTGCCGTAAGACATACGGTTTCTCCATGCTAAAATGAATGATTCGGCTTTAACCTGCCTGCTAGGTGACGCGATACGTGACGCGACATCGAATCGACTACCCGCCGTAGGAGTGGATACGTGACCACCATCGAGGTGCAGGGTACGTGACCTGCGTCGATTATATGATAATTACCCCAATTTAACATATACGTCAACAGCATAAAAAAACCCCCACCCAGTTGCCCGGGCAGGGGAAGTTCCCACAGCGCGTATCAGTGCACTGTGGCCGGAGACTAATCCTTAAACGATGTCACGCGTTCAAACGAGACGCCGCTATCTTTGTCTTCAAAACGCGGGAGGTTCGGATCGTTCTGACCAGTCCACGCCACGTCCTGCAGTGTTTCGATGTTTTCCAGATCGCGATCTTCATTACGCTCATTAACATCCCGTGTTGGGCATTCGCAGAGCATGAGGCCGCCGCGACGGATGACCTGAGCGTCCATGCCTTCATAGCCGGGAAGGGGTGGAGGAACCATCTCAGGGTGGCGCGACGCAGGAACTGGAGCCCAGCCCTTGATCATGCGGTCTGTCATGTTGTCTGGATCAGGCGCGTTGAGGGTAGATTCGCGAACCCAAGCGTATGTCATGCCCACAGGGATCTTATCCTTGGGAACGTATAGCTTGGATTGGAAGTGCGTTTCAGGACGCTTACGCATGCCTGATTCGCGGGTTTCTGCTGCTCGGCTTTGCGAGACTCTTGATGCTCGTGCCATTTTTATGCTCCTTTATTCTGTTTCATCATGTGAATTGCGTAGTATTTTTCCGCCTCAAGGTCAGTCATTCGGCCACCCTTTTGGTTACGAATCGCACCCGACTGAGCAAGCTGATGCGCCATGCGACGTTGATCAGATGACAGGCGGATAGTCTTTGACATTTTGCCTTGCTGGTTCGGCGCGCTACGCTGGACAGGGGCAACATTAGATTCGCGAGACATTGGTGGCGTTCTCTTGCTTGGGGTTGATACGCTTGTAAATGCGTCAGGATACTCCTTACGCATGTGCCGGTCAATTTCCGTGAAGTAATCGACCCCACCAATTTCATCGTCGCGACCCTCAGAACGATAGCGACGCTCGATGCGGCGTGCATACAGCGTTGCCTCTTCGTGCATCTCAGGATCAAACTCAGGAGACTGCGGCTGGAACCAATTATTCTTCTGGATCCATCCAGCTGTGCGAGGCTCAAGCGTCGCCTGAGGTTGGGCCGCCGGCTGAGCTTGCTTTTGTACCGTTGGAGTAGATACTTTTTGCTCAGCCTCCCAGTTTTCAACGCCGGTCAGATCGTTTTGCAGTTTGTAGTAAATACTTTGCAATTCAATAATTTGCTCACTGTCACCCATAGAATGAGCGTCCACAAGCCGCTGCTTTACCGAATTAGCCTCGTTGATGAGGTTGTTCTTATAGTGCGACATCATAGCAGCGTCAGACTGTTGACGCATCTGAGCTTCGTTCTGCAGGCGAGATTCAGCGTCCTGCGCACGACGCTCGGCATCGGCGGCCTTACGCGCCAACTCAGCTATGCGCTTGTCAGGAGAGCGCTTGCGCTTCGGTGCCTCTTCTTCAGGCTCCTCTTCGACTTCCTCTACCTCTTGCTCCTCAGGCTCTTCTTCCTCAGGCTCGTCAGCAGATTCTTCTTCGTCGTAATCCGTGAGGCTTTCACCAAGATCGTCTTCGGTGATCTCAATTTCTATGTCCTCTGTTGGACCTTCTTCAGTGATAGGAAGTTCTGGAATTTCGTTTTCTTCGTCCATGTTCTAATCCTTAAAAATTGCCAGCGGATTTGCCGGATTCGACATCTTCTGGACCAGAGATAACCGCCATGACGCGATCATCTGGTAAAAGCGCCACCGCAACGCCGCGATAGGAAACCATTGTCGATTCGTAGCGCGGGATAAGTATCCAGTCGCCAACCTTGCACCACGGCCCGGAACGCTCGAACTTCTCACCCTGATAGGCTTCAGGCCCGACAGCGCACACCAAGGCAGAAACCGAGGAATACTTGTCTTCAGCGCGAACCGTGTCAGGAAGGTAAAGCGTCACTTCCGTGCCGTCTTCCTTCTTGATCGTCTTCAACTCTTCAGGGCGGATGTAAATTTTAACAGCCACAAGATACCCAGCTGGCCGCATATCAAACGGCTGGCCTGTCATCTCTATAAATTGCGCGTCTATGAATTGCTGCGCCTCAGCTTCTTCATGCGGCTCAATGTTACTCATGTTCATTAGTAATGACTCCTTTTTTCTTGCTCCGGTATTTTATCATCATCAGGCTGCATCATACGCTTATACTCGTCGGCAATGACCTGAATTGCAGCTGTATAGCCACGCACCAACGCATTCCCCTCCAGAACCTGAAGGGCAATCTCTTCCGCCGACGATGCTGGAGAGTAACGCTCCCCTTGGCTCGACGGCCTAAAACGTGCATTTAATGAGTATTCTGTGGCGCGATCTCGCAGCTCACTAATACGCTCAACCGCTCTGCGGCTTAATTCTTCTGCGCTCATTTTTCTTCTCCGGTAATTTTTTATAGTTCTTCGTTGCAGTGGTAAATTCTTTGCCTACCTCCTGCGAAATTCCAACCTTCTTTGCAAAGGCTGGGTTGTTCGCGACCGCACCCATAAGGCGAAACTGACGCTTCGATCTTGCAGGCACGGTCGCGTCCCCTATTACTTGCCGCGAATTTTATTCATGGCATCAATGATTTTGCCTTCGGGTGACATCATACCCTTGCGAACCTTGGCAGCACCGCCGGCAGCACGCTTCACTGGCTTCATCATTGCGCCGCCATCAGCACAGGCCATGCCACCCTTAGCTTTCTTTATGATACCGCCCTTTGCAGCTCTCTTGGGTACAAGGCTATTCATACGTGCTAAAATTGCCTGTATTGCCGCCTGATGCTGCGCTGGGGTACTGCGATTATCCATCTGTAGCTTACGCAATTCACCCTGCGCTTGGACGACTGCTCTCATCGGAACGCCTTTGCTTATGAAGTCCCTACCTACAGTATTAAAATCCCTAGTAGACTGATTACGGTCGAAATTTTTGTTTGTCTGCACGCCAATTACATTGCCCGCGGCATCTTTTGTATAAGTATTCGTATTTGACCCATCCCTGTTTGGCGTAGCCGAACTGTACTTCGCCTGAAGAATAGCTAGCGCGTTGTGTGCGCGGCGTTCTTCGTCGGTTCCCTGAGTAGTAGCTGACATACCCGGACCCACATAAGGCCGTGCAGCGGTATTAGCTGCTGGTGTATTTGGTGTCGTAGCGGTGCCGCCAACAGCTTTCTTAACTGGTCGTTTCATATTCTTCATTCCCTTCATCGGTGAACCAATAGCAATCATAACAGCAAGGCCGTCTTTTTTGGTCTTGCCGCCAGACTTATAGCCGGGGCTTCGTTCGAAGCCTGCCTTTGACGCCTCGTTAAGCATCTTACGACGCTCCGCATCATAACGGCGTTCTAGCTCGTCTGAGCTTAGTGGCGTTTTTGGTTTTTTTGGCGGTGAAATTGGTATATTTTTACCAGTCTTTGGTATTTTATTTGGGGACGCCGGAGCAATCTTGCCACCATCTTTATAACGTGGGCCCTCAGAGCGCATTGCGCGGCCAAGAGTATCAGCCTCGCTTTGCGTTACCTTGGTATTAGTTAAACTCTCACGGCGCTTGCGTTCTGCTTCACGCTCAGCTGCGGTCGGCTGGGGAGGCTTGTTCTTTTTCACAACGCCGCCAACCTTATAGGTTGGGATAGGACGGGCGTTTGCACGCTCCTGAAGCGCCTTGGCGCCATTAGGTTGCTTAGGCATTGGCTCAGCGATTGCTGGGCCGAAAATTGCACGAGCCTTGGCCCGCAAGTCAGTATTCTTCATTGGAAACCTCCATTATTACGCTGGGCCTCGGATTGCAATTTCATTACCGCAATTCGTTCTCTTGACGCCCGGTCCTCAGCTTCTGTCCGGGCTTCCATTTGTGCCTTCGCCATTTCGACTTGGGCGTCAAGTTTGCTATCAGCATCACGCTGCTGAACCTTCATCTGCTCAATCTGGAGCATGGGGTCTGGACCCGGAGGCTGTGACTTGTACGATGGCGCAAGCTGCTGCATGGCCTGCGCAATCATAGCCGCAAGCTGGTTCTCAATCTCTGGAGGTAACTGCTCTCCCGGAGGCGGTAATGGCTGGCCAATAATCTGCTCAACCTGCTGCCGCATCTTCAGAGCTAAATGCTCATTGATGTGTGCCTGCAGCGCCGGGTTCTCTTCAGCAATCGGAGCATGTGAAGCAATGTGTGCATCGTGATCCTGATACGCGCCGGCAACCAATGGGATACCCACCAGTGCGTTCTGATTCTCAGACAGAGGATCCAGCGGCCTTGGTTTAGCCTGCTCAGGCAACAAGAGCATCTCTATCTTTTCTTCGTCAATACCCATCTCAACGTACATCTGACGATATGCTTCACGCAGATTGTGCTGGTCCGGCTGCTGCGTTGCAAACCGCAACAGAGCTTCTGCACGCATCATGCGCTGCGCCGACGATGAAATGTTCGGGTCGCTTACCGGAATGACATCGATGTTGTTCGAGAAGTCTTCCCGCATGATCGCCGACATGCCGCCGCGAACTGGGAACGGATACGGTTCGTCTGGCAGATACTTGCCAAACAGATTTGCAATCATCTTTAGCTCTCGGTTGAACGCCTTATGCGACCGCTTGAGGGTCGCCGACTGGAGTCGGGTTGCCGCTTCCATAAGAGCCACAGTCGTTCCAACTGGGGCATCCTGTCTACCTTCACCCACGGCAATCTCCGCCGTGTTTGCAAGATTCCGCGCACTTTCATACGTTTCCTTCAGCAGCGCCAAAGAAACCTGCGAAGGTTCCTTATACGGCATCGTCATAATTGCGTTCTGAATCGGCTGGTCACCCGTGTCGATTTCACGGAACTCAGTCGGGCCAATCCCAATGTTATTGTCGTCCAGACGCATGCCCTTAACGCGCAAGCCACCCGGGAAGTTATTCAACGTCGCAGCGTCAATCAGCTGCCGACGGATCGATGTCGCCGTCTTCGCTGAGTTACCCAGCAAGTGTGCATAGCCAAGGCCGTAGAAGCCAACGCCGGGCATCAGCTTATAATGAACGAACGAACCCTGACGCTGGAACGTGGGATCTTCTTCCTCATAGTTCCGATAGATAGACAGAACCTTGCGGCTCCCTTCTTCAATCGTAACGATATACGGCAGAGGAATTCCATCCTCATTCTCAAAGCCTTCAAGGTTCAGGTCGGCATAAACCTCGTAGATCCGATACTCTTCCGTACCTTCAGCGCCCGGCTCAACGCCCTGAACGCCGTCAATCTGCGCCTGTATAGGAGTCTGATCCGTATCATCCGGCTGCGGATCACCGACCTTGATGTCGCGATACACGCCAGCCAACTGCGCCAAACGAAAGTTCCGGCGCGTCATCGGCGTAATGTGGCAATAGCGCGGGCTGGTTTCTAAATCCGTCGTGCCATACGCAACGATGAAATTATCCGGTAAAACAAAGCGGCTCACCGGGCGTCCCAGCAGCCGATCCTGATAAACTTTCTTAAACGTCGAGCCCACCAGCGCCAACCAGAACAGCATCTGGTCAAACTCTTCGTAGAACTCAGGCGCCAATTCCGTAAGGTAAAGGTTCATGAAGTCCTTAACCCGCGACGCCTGCGCCTCCAGCTGCTCGTTTGCTACGCCAACAATCTGCGTCTTAACCGGACCACTGGCCGGCAACAGCTCGCCGCAAGCAACGGCCTGCCAACGCACCACAGCTTCTGCCAAGAGTGGATCGTAAACGCCACACGCGCCCTTGAACGGCGTCGTGCGGTCTTCGATCTTCAGGCCCATCAGCTTGATGCCCTCGGACATCGTGTTTTCCCAGTCGGCGCGTGACTGCTTATCTTCCTCGACGCCGCTCAGCAGCATCTCGCCAACGCCATTCAGAGCCATGTCATCCATGTACAGCGCTAGATTCGAATCGTGGGTAGCTTCTTCTTCAGCATCTTCTGCCGGATCAAAATCAATCTCAACGCCGCCATCATCCATTTCGGTGATCTCAGCGCCATCGACCATCTCAGGGCCGCCTATTTCGATTTCGTATTCTGCGTCGCCCTCAGGCATGTCAACGTCAACACCGCCAATGCCCTCAAACTGAGGACGCAGTGTATCTTCGATAGTCATCGGTTTACGGGCCATTATGCCTCCTATCAATAAAATGAAGCGCGTTCAAGTGGTACGTCATAAACCTCTTCATATGGGTTGTCCGTATTGTGTACCCATCCTGACTGCTTAATCCGTAAAAACGCCATTGTCATCGTGTCAACCCAGTCTCTCGAATCAGCTGCAGGAAACTGTACGCACTGTTCCATAAAGTCACGCGCCCACGGTCTAAGTTCATCATATGACGGCTTCATTGCCGGTAGCCACACTCTACCATTTTCTATCAAGTCCGTCACTAACCGAACACGCGCCATCTTATCACCAAACTTATCCGGATTAAACGGCGTAGCTACAATTCCCGCACGACCTAAATCCTGTATCAGCATCTGGCCATTCGCCTTGGCTTCCACCAGTACCGTATCCGGCTTGCGGTTCTTCGATACCTTAATCGGTACGCGATAGTTATCGTCGCGGTAATCAATCGCCATGCGCTGCACCATGCGTCTCAGTATAGGCCATTCCGCACGGTCGCGCCACACCGACAACAGTATTAAATTCGGTATATCATTATCATCATCAAACACGCCCCACGTCGTGGACGCGCTAAACGCCGATGTCTTGTTCGCCGTCAGCGCCGTATCCCACGCCTGTATCACATACTTCACCTCAGGTGGATCAGCGGATCTCCACCACTTAAACCATGTCTGGTCGATGATACCACCAGCATCCACCACCGGATTCTGCTGATACAGCGACGACCAGATACGGCTCGTCGTGGAAGGCTGGCGGCGGATCTTCTCCAGTTCCTCTTTCGGAAACTGTTCCGGCCACAGCGCATCTCCGGGCTCTCGCCCCAAAATGTCGTTATCCACCGCCAGCGCGGGCAAAATCACCCGCTCCCACTTCTCGCCTTCACCATCCCGTTCGCCCTGATCCAAGCGACCCATATGGTCACCTAAATGCCAGCGCGTTCCTATCAGGATGATGGGCGTGTTCTGGTTCTTACGGCGCGTGAAAAAATCCGCACCGTACCAAGCCCATAATTTATTCCGCTCACTGTCCGACTCAGCCGCCTGAATACCCGAAAGCAAGTCGTCCCCAATCAATATATCCCCGCGCCGGCCCGTCACGTTCGCGCCAACCGCCGTCGCGTGATAACCACCAGCCTGCGTCGTCATCCACTCGCCAGCCGCCGTCTTGTCAGTGCTAATCCCCACGCCCGGAAACAGCCGCCGATGCTCGTCGCCCTTAATGACATTCCGAACCTTCAGACCAAACGAATCCGACAGCTCCTGCTTGTGTGTCGCAAAGATCACGTTCTTCGTAGGATTCTTCGACAGATAATAGGCCGGGAAGTAATGCGACGCGGCAAACGACTTCCCATGCCCCGGTGGCATTGAAATCATCAGCCGCTGGATCTTACCCTCAGCAACCTCATCCAGCTTATCACAGATCAGCTTCAAATGCGGCGGCGGCTTCAACCCACTCACATACTCAATATACTTCGCAAACGACGCCATCGCCTCTTCGCGGGCAACCAGCTCCGCCAGCAAGTCATCGGTCGATAGGTTATCGTTCATTCCGTTTTGCGTCCATTTCAGCGGCTATTTCAGCGTAAATTTCCGCCTGCCTCTGCTCCATCATCTCTTTAGCCATGTAAAGTGCCTCTGAAACTATTAATTCTCCGGCATGAGAGTCCCACTCACGCACACCTATGAGCGCCTGCATTGCCAAGCCAGCATACCAATCACGTAACTCTTTATCCTTACGATTCATTACTTATCTCCTTATAATCCACATCTATAACATTTACCGGCTTCGCCCGGTCAGCAACCATCGCACGCAACGTCGCCAGATCCAAATCCTTCGCCGTCACCGTGTGATTGATATTCACCGTCTGATCCATAAACCCAAGCAACTGCGCCTGCGTCTTCACCGAACTAATTGCACTCGTAAAATTTCCCGCATCCAAAGCCCGCTCGTGGATCGCCTGCAACTCATCCAGAAACAAATCCCGCGTGTACTCCGTCCGCTCTATCGTTAGCCCAGAAGCCTCAGCCTCCTTTACCAGCCGCTGAACCTCTGGACGCGCCAGCTGCCGCTCCGCAACTACCTTGATGTGATACTCAGGGTTCGTAATACCAGCGCGTACACACGCAAGCTCAGCAGGGTTCTTAGACTTTAATGCACGCAGGCGCACATACTCACGCGCAAACACCAAGTCACGGTCGTCACGCAGCGCTATCTCAGCGCCATCGCCGATCAAAGATCCTAATCCAAAACCACCGTCATCTGTATCCATATCATCCCTTATAATCAGCACTCATAGTAAATCAATATATAATTTTTTTTAAAGGCCCAATTATAAACAAAGGGGGTCATATCAGGGGGTAGGGGGGTGAATATAGAGGGCAAACTGTTTTCAAACAAAATGTGGGGCTGAGTGGCTATATATAGATATAAAATGCGCTTTGCCCCTGAAAAGTGGGTGGGTGGGGGTCTGGCTGGCCAGTTGCAGCCCGACCAGTCCCCGATCAGCTCCCGTCGATCACATCCGGCTGTGACCGCGTCGCAGTCCTGGCTCACATTGCGCTGTGATCTGTCCGGTTTTCGCCCTGGTGTTTATCCGTGTTGATTATGGTGTTGACGCAGCTGCTGATGCTGATAAGAATTGCAGCGGGCAAACAGCCCAGCGGGTCGGGCCGTGTCTCCCGTCGATAGTGCAAAGGAAACAATACCATGTTAAAGTTTGACCATCTCGCTGCGGCGAACATCCACGCCCACAGCGCAACCTCTGATCGCGACCGGCTGCTGGTGCAGCTGCTCACCACGATGACTGAGCGCACCAACCAGCTGGAGGCACGGCTCGACCATGCCGTCCTGCTGCTCACCGAGCTGAAGGCCAAGGACGGCGACCAGCTGCTGGACTTCGACGAGCGGGTGCTTCAGGTGCTCGATGTCCGCAGCGGAACCGCCTTCGAACACATCGAGGCCGAGATCGAGGACAAGCTCGAAGGCTTCCTCGAGAGCAGCAGCTTCAACGAGGCCGTAGCCGAGGCGGTTGAGGGATCCATCGGGGAACAGGTCAAGCAGAAGCTCGACGACATCCTGCACGATGCAATCATCGACGCAATCGGTGATGCTGAATACATCGTTCGCAAGGGCCTTCGCTCTATCCTGTAATCGTCCCGGTGGCGATTGGCCCAGCTGGTCGCCACCAACCCTTGAAAGGTAACACCATGTTGAAAGAAGAATACGCTGAGTATTGCGCCGAATGCCGCTGGACTGGCCAGCAGCCGCTCACGTTCGCCCGATGGGTGGGTGAAGAGTATGGCGACCCCCGCACCATCGCTCAGGAGCGCATGGCGCAGCTGTATGACGATGACATCCTAGATCTGTATTGAAAGGTAATACCATGACACGCAAAGATTACGTCCTACTCGCTGAGGCCCTTCAGGTTACAGCCTACGCCCTGAACCCACCGGAGCGCACCGGAGCCCTGTTAGCGGCAAACGAGATCGCCCACCGGCTGAAGCAGGACAACCCCCGCTTTGACCGGAAGCGCTTTCTCGAAGCGGCCGGCCTCGATCCAGACTGGAACGAATGGACACCTTGGTGATCGGACACGCTCACCTGTGCCTAGTCGGTATCTTGGTGCTGGGCCTGATGATCCTGCACCGCAGCTGAAAGATCGGGGGCCTTCGGGCTCCCTTTTTTTGCGTCCGGCCTCCCCAGCTTTTGGGTTGAGATACATAGGTCGGCGCGAACCCCCATTTTTCTGGGATTGATAGACATAGGCTGGCGCGAAATACGACGAACCGTTGATTATGAATTTGACATATCTGGCGAAGTCGTGTTTTCTCCACCTGTCATAACGGATGACATAAGAAAGGAACTGAAATGAAAACGATTGATATAACCCCTACATGGGAAGCCGCCGTGCGGATTTATTTGCTAGTGCTTGAGGATGGCGAGGAGAAGGGCAAAGAGATGGCCCGTGAAGAACTGCTGCGCTTGGCTCGCCAGTATGATGAGCTGGTTGCTGATATGGCGCAGGAGGAAGCAGCATGACGCACTATATCGGCACAATCTATTTCCTTGGTAAATATCGCCCTCTCTCAGTGGAGGGCGACAACCTAGAGGAAGTAATGATCGAGCTTTCCACCCGTGCCCGTGAAGCCCCTCAGGAGGCTCAGGAGCGTATCAAAGCCCTTTGGCTATCCCTTGATACCAGATATAGCAGCCAAAGCACTGAGCACGGCTCCTACGGCGCTCGATGGGTAGCAGCGGATGAACCCGCCTTCCCCCATGATACATGGGACAGTATGCCGCCCTGCCCGAACCTGATCTATAACTGAACGGGAACCATCGATCCAGATCGGGGAGGCTTCGGCTTCCCCTTTTTTTGTGCTAAGCTCGCCGCAGGTTCTCTATTCCGTTGTTATCAGGGTTCCCATCGATCCGCTCGACCTTCCCCATAGGCCAGCGCCCATAGTGCCAGCACCAAAACACATTTATGATAGGATAGCTCTTGCCGTCGATGCAAACGCTCTGGCGGCGCTTGTTTGTGTTCCATGCGCGCCCGTGCAGCCGCATCACATCCGAGAGGGCATGGCACCTTTGCCAAATATCGAAGGCGCGCTCCGACTTAAAATCCGATAGCGGACGCGAGCGCCAATAAAATACCCCGTCTTGTAACCGGAACATTTGCTTGACCTTTTCAGGCGAGGGATTAGCGGTTTTATTATGCATTAGCGGACTCCTATCCGTTGATGTTGTTGGGCGGCGGGATTGCAATTCTCGTCGCCCTTTTCGTTTACGCGCTAAATAATCTATTTTCAACCAAAAACCGATCATATCACAAGTGGAACGGCTGATTTCTGCGGCCTTGAGGGGTGTTTTCCGAAAAATCGAAAAAAGGTCACACCCCTTGTGAGCAAAAAAATGGCTGAAATCCGCCCTTTTTTTATATATATCTATAACTATAATGATTTATTTATATATATATCCCCCCCGAAATTTTTAATTTACATTAGTGTAAGTAAGAGATGGATATATATATAGGGCTATCTTTTTTGGATTTCCGTGACATTTTCAGATTATCCTTATGGATCAATGCTTTATAGCCACACGGGGGCGTGAGGGTAGCAAAAATTCCCGTTTACAATCAATGGCTTATTGGTCACGCCCACCGTGACATTTTAGGGCAAAAGCGTGAGATTTTGTAAAATATATCAGTTTAAATGATGGATTGCGCGCAAATGACGTTTTTTAATTGACAGACGCAAATCTGTTAAACTATGACTGTCGCTAGGTTGCAATATGACGTTGTGACCTTGGCAATGGGTTGCGGTGCAGCCCTGACATTGAAAAGGACATTTAATATGACGTTATCGTTTATTGGTAAATCTTCCCCTTGGGGCATCGTGCAGGACGAAGAGGTCATTGCCGATGGTATCATTTATGTTTCGACTTCATCGCATGGTGGCATCTGGGTTGATCGTGCATTGCTTCCCCGTATCACCAAGGAGATGAAAGACTATGCGGAATATTGGTCGGGTTCATCGCAGTGGTTTGAGGAGGATTGCGCGGCGCAGTGCGTGGTGTTGAGCTTCCCCGAATATTTCCCTGCGGATCAGGTTGAAGACGAAGGAGGCAGCGTGATGACGCATGGAGAGATAGCATATCGTGAGGACGTTCGGCGCCGGGGTGTATATCCTGATGGCCAGCCGAGGCGCGATTGGTTTGAATTGGATGATTTGGTGCGCTCGACATGGGAGAAGAACCCTACGGCGCGTGATTATGAGGAAGATGACGATAGCGAGGCGCTGGGCGATGGTTATGCCTATCGTGACTATGCAGGGCAGGGAGAGGGCTGATGGAATATTGGGTAGATATTATCAGGCGCGAAGTGAATTACGAGCGTTATAATGTTTGCGTCGAGGCTGAGAGCGAGCAGCACGCGATAGAGCGGGTGCATGAACACTATTTAGGGAAGGGCGATGTGCTGACCCATAGTGAGGAATGCACTGAGGATCATAGCAAGCACTTGGATGTTGATGAAAGCGTAGTCGTTTTCATTGGCGATGCAGAGGCTGTGAATGAAACGCCCTATGGCGATGAATTGTGCCGCAATGGTGTGGCGCTGGCTGATTGTGGTTGCTGTTAGGAGAGAGATGATGCCATACGATATTTTTAGGACAGTGCGCGAGCTGTTGGATAGCAGCGATGGTGTCTTGTGGGGCAATGCTGTGGATTTGCAGGGCAATCTATACGAGGACAGTAAAGAGAACCTGACCGCGATCTTGGCGATGGAGGGGCACTATAAGCGAATGTATGCGGCTCTGGAGCGATTGGTTTACGATTACGCGCACTTCGCGAAAACGAATGACGGATTCGTGGCTGAGGTTAGCCAGCTTTTGCAGGAGATCGACGGATGAACGATTGGGAAAGGGTGGCGTTGGCCTTTGATGTGCTTTGGAACGCCGAGGTTATGGAAGAATTTGAGGATTGTCTGTGGATCAAGGTTCACCGCGAGGACTGGGAACGCTTGATGGAAGGGGAAGAGTCATGAATGTAATTTTGCAGTTGGATTGCAAGGAGGTTGCGCGGTTTGAATATGGCTCACACGCTATGTGGGCGGCGCTGGCTTTGAGCAAGGAAGATGACAGGCTTTGGACAGTGATAGACGAGCGCGATCACGAGGCCACGACTATCGAGTATCGAAACGGGAAGGCGTATTGATATGGATCATGCGACGATAAGCAGGGCGGCTGCGAATGAAGCCGCCGGATTGATTGCTGAATATTTGGTTCAGGGCGGCGCGGGGTTCGATGACGAGCTACTGGCTGATTTTTTTCACGCGATCTGCAATGCGGATCAGATAACCATTCAGGATATTAAACATGAAACAGTTTGATTTCACGCTGGCATTTTCCGTGATGGCGAGTGATGAGCTTGACGCACGGGTGAAGCTAAAGGATTTGCTGAAAGCGATTAGCAAGGAAGAGATTTTGTGGGCAATGCAGATTGTGGAGAAGGACGAGGCATGAACAGGGAACTGGACGCAGCGGACGCAGGTGATCTGTTGGATATGCTGGATTTGATTATGAATTCGATTGATGAACACGTTTATGGGGACGACAGTCCGCACATCGATCCTTCGTTATGGGATGATTATTACAAGGCGATGGATACGCTAGTAGCGTATGGCCGCAGAGAACCACGGAGGACGTTATGGATACCGAAGAGCGTTTCGTAGTGAAACAGATAGTGGGGCGCGCTCTGGACAAGGGCTATTTATTGACAGTGTTTGACGGCGAGGAAACTCCTGTCCTGCATAGTGATGACCCTGAAGAGGTTATGGCTGGGCTTGGGCATTGCGATGAAGAGTGGCTGTATGTGGCTAACGCTGATGGCAAGAGGATCGGCGCGATTTATTTGGTCTATGGGAATGACGCTGACGAGGTAGTCGCGGATTGCACGGACAAAGCAGAGATACTGGAGTTATTGTGATGAACGAGCATGAAGTAATTTTGAAGGCACGGGATGCTTTTAATGAACGTGATAGGTTGGCGCGACAGTTGCAGGAGGTTGACGGCGAGATAAAGGCTTTAGTCATTGCGTATAGCGCGGAGATGAGGCTTTGGGGATTGACGCCGATGATGCTTAGGCATGCGGTTCGTGCGCGATTGGGTGAGGCTGCGTAATGTTGCCTTATGTGAACCGCTATGATGAGAAGGGGATGATCCCTTTCGAGGTTGTGGAAGTGATAAGCGGGCACGAGTTGGTGATCCGTGAGATGGTTGCTGACCTGAAGAAAGGCTGGCGACCGGCGATGATTATGGGGCACTGCACGAATGAGGCGGAGCAGGAGTGGACGATAGTCCCTGACCTGAAAGCACTGACGTTTCGAATTAGGCTGGACAAGCACGGGAAATGGAAGGATGCTGCGGGTAAGGTGTATCGCACCGAGGCGATTCCGATTCGCTTTCATCGGTATAGTTTTGTTGGCGGCGTATACGACAGCGAAGGTTAGGGCTTGTCAGTTTGGCTTTGCTGTGCCAGCATTAGTGTTTGTGCGTTTGACGGCGCGATTTAAGAAAGGTATCATCATTATGACCGGAAAATGTGGCTCTGTCCAAGGTTCGCCTAAAAACCACATAGCTTCTAGCGGGGTTCGTCCTTTCCCCCCTGCTGGCAAGCCCGTCAATCTCCGGTCAATTTCTATAAGCGACATCAAGGATCGCTTGAGTTCCACACACATCGAGGCGCTTTGCAAAGAATGGTTGCCCAATGGCAAACGGCAGGGTGGCTGGTTTGTATCCACTGCGCCTTGGCGCGATGATCGCAACGCTTCGCTGGGGGTATCCCTTAAAACTGGACGTTGGAAAGATTTTGCGACTGGTGAGCATGGCGACATGATTGATCTGTCTATGAGGCTATTCGGGGATAGCTTGCACAAAACATTAAAAGGATTTGCAGACATGCTGGGCATGAACCATGCGTAAGATAGACCTGACGGCAATCAAGGCCGAGGACATAACGGACACACCGAGCATAGTTACGCCTATGCCGGAGCCTATTGTGGTTCCGCAGAAGCTGAAGAACGCGCTGGGTGGTGAGCCGGACTCGATGTGGATATACCGGACGGCTGATGGCTCTGCCTTTGGCGCGGTGGCGCGTTGGAACCCTGAAGGTAAGCGCAAGGAGATTCGACCGATTGTCTGGGACGGCAAGAAGTTTATCACTTCGGGCTTTGGGCAGGAGCGACCGCTTTATAATAGCGATATGATTGCGTCTGCGCCGACTGCGCCTGTGCTGATCGTCGAGGGCGAGAAGGCAGCTGATGCAGCGCCGCAGTATCTGCCGGAGGGTTGGGTTGTTTCGACATGGCAGGGTGGCGCGAACGCTGTGGAGCAGACCAGTTGGGACATACTGGAAGGGCATAGCGTTGTTGTCTGGCCGGATAATGATAGAGCTGGGGCGCAAGCGGCGATTGAAATCCAGAAAATTCTAGCGCGTCACGATGTGCCTGTTTCGATTGTTGGTCTTAGTCCGGCGTTTCCTGATGGCTGGGATCTGGGTGACGAGCTGCCAGCGAAGGTGAAGCCGGAGAACATTACGGGTTTGCTGCGCCGGGAATTAAAACGTGCTGCTGTGGCTGTGCTGGATGAGCCTGTCGAAGAAGAAGAGATCACCGACTATGATGAAGATCCGGCGCGAGAGTGGCGACCGCTGGGCTATGACAATAATAAATTTATGTTGCAGACGCAGCATCGTGGTCAGGTGGAAGTCTTTGATCCCGACCGCTTGATGAGCCAGAAGGGTTGTGTAAATATCTATGGCAACGTAGGTCACTGGGCCAGCCAGCAGGGTCTGCCCGATAGCAAGGGCGTTGATTGGATACAGGCGGGCCTTCAAATCATGGAGAGCTGCCATTATCTGGGGGTGTATGATCCCAAGCGGCTGCGTGGGCGTGGCATCTGGATCGACAAGGCTGAAGATGGCGTTGATCGGGCCGTGATGAATGCTGGTAGTAAGCTGGTGGTGAGTAGGCCCAACGTCGAGACGCGAGAGATTCCGTTTGTGCGCTTCAAGAGCCGTTGGATTTACCAGAAGAATGTCGATCTGATATTAAACATTGATGATTACAATTCACAAGCAAGCGATGACGATGGCCGGATGATCCGTGAGCTGTGCAACAAGGTGCGCTGGGATGCGCCTATCTACGGCGATCTGTTGGCTGGCTGGATTGCGACCGCTGTTGTTTGCGGTGGCTTGCAATGGCGGACACACGCATGGGTCACGGGCAATCAGGGTTCGGGTAAGTCTACGATTGTGAATGAGATTGCTGGCGCGTGCCTTGGGGACTTGGCTATCTATCCTATGGGGGCAACGACTGAGGCTGGTATCCGTCAGCTGCTGCGTAATGATGCTATGCCTGTGGTATTTGATGAGGCCGAGGGTGACGATAAGCAGAAGCAGCAAAATGAGGCGCGTCGTAAGGCTGTCATGGATCTGATGCGGCAGGCTTCGAGCGAGGGTCGTGGCCGTATTCTGAAGGGCTCAGCGAACCATAGCGCACAGACGTTTACGATGCGGTCGTCGTTTTTGATGTCATCGATTGGCGTTGGCTTGAAGGAAGCAGCTGACCTTTCCAGAACGGCAGTGCTGACGATTAAGCCGCTGGATAACTACAGCCTTGATGAACGCAAGAAGAAAGAGCAGGAGTTCAAGGACTTCTTGAGCCTTGCATCCGAGATCCCAGAAGATATGCCACAGCGCTTGGTTGCGCGGCAGCTGCACAATCTGTTTACGTTGCGTCATAACGTGGAGATTTTCAAAGAGACGATTGCCGTCATGCTGGCGAACCGCCGTGTTGGCGACCAGCTGGGGACGCTGATGGCTGGGTGCTATAGTCTGTATAGCACGAAGCGGTTAGACCTGAAGCAGTGCGAGAAATACTTGAACACAGTAAACCTTGAAGAGTTTCTACAGGTCAAGTCAGAGCGCGAAGATGTCGCCCTGCTGCATCACATTGTGGGAAGCATGATTCGGGTTGAGACTGTTCATGGCACGCAGGATCGCA
>Ga0114975_10001394_pt1 | contig 17230 bp, 27 predicted proteins | sample S_130626_EF_Meta_FD_87031 | JGI IMG/M metagenome (GOLD analysis project Ga0114975, IMG submission 87031) | Freshwater microbial communities from Lake Simoncouche, Canada to study carbon cycling - S_130626_EF_MetaG | ecosystem: Environmental > Aquatic > Freshwater > Lake | place: Lake...
AAGGAGGCACTAAAAAAATATACCTTAACCAAAGATCAAACTGAAATTTTAGACGGACTATTATGAACCTATATGAAATCACACAGGAGGCGCAGTACTTAGCTGCGCTTCTTGAAACCGAAGAACTCACACCCGAACTAGAAGCAGAATTGCTTATTAATCAGGAGCAGCTACAGATCAAAGGCATTAACTATGCTAAGGTGATCAGCAACTACCAAGGGGAAAGCGATCAGATAGATGCTGAAATTAAGCGACTCAAGGCCATGAAAGAAAGCCGGGATAAGAAGGTCACATGGTTAACAGAAAGCCTCAAGAATGCGATGCTAGTAAGCGGAATCGATAAGATAGAATCACCATTATTCAAGATCTCATTAAGGAGATCAGAGGCAGTAGAAGTAGATGTAGTGGAAGCCCTTCCTACTTCTTTCCAGAATGTCAAGACCGTAGTAACGGCAGACAAGATGGCGATCAAAGAAGCAATCAAAAAAGGTGAAACCGTATTCGGTGCTAGAATTATTGAGAACTATAACCTATCAATCAAATGAGCCACTATCTATACCTAGGAAAATTTATTCAGAGACCAGGTGATCTAGCCCCCAAGGGGGTTAGGTCTACCTACCAAACTGAGAAGCTACCATTTAACGAAACATTCGAAAGGCTATGGCAACTTGCAAGCACGAAAGCCTAGTGCCATTGGTACGGGAACTATACACCCAAGGGAACACGAAGCACCAAATAGCGGACATGATGGGGATCAGGATAACTACGGTTAACTACATTCTGTACAACATTCTTGAAGTATCAAGCTATAACCCTAGGGCGAACCTAGTAAATGAGATGCCAAGGGAATTAGTCGACCGGGTAGTGACACTAGCCTGTTGGGGATACACCAAAAAAGAAATAGCTGAAGACCTGGAAGTCAAAGAAAAGCTAGTAGGGGATCTGATCAAGGAGGCTACTGATAAAAAAATAATTCAAAAATTTTGTTGAAATATTTTGTTTTCTAATTTATTCCTAAGATATTTGACTCAACAAACAAGCACATCTAACCAAAAAAACTATGAAAACTTACAAAATCTACTCATCAAAAGGACAAAAATTCCAAACAACTTGCAACAATATCATGGAAGCTGAAAATAAAGCTTTAAAAATATTGACTGAAGAAGGAGATTATTTTGAGATTTTAGGAGAAACATTAATTTCAAGAGTTACAAAGCAAGAAGGTAGATGGCATTGGAATCATCCTAATTTTAAATTTGAGTGTTATGACAAAAAATTAGGAATTAAAAACGGAATTTCATTATTCAAATAAAAACAAGCCCCCGAAAGGGGGCATAACTTTCTACAACATGAAAAAATCAATCAAAAAAATCGGGCTTGTAATTTATTACGCTGTAGCCTTATTGCCCATCTTCGCCCTTGGCTATATGCTAGGTCTTAAATTAATCTAAAAACCAAAAACCAAAATGGAAAATCTAACCATCAAAACTCTTAGAACAGTAGATGTGGAATCTGATTTCACCCTGTCTACCTACTTTACTATTAATCAGTACACTCACTACAAGCTGATAGACAAAAATACTAGTCTAGCTGTAACCTTCTACCCTAGCAGCAAGGAAAGTATTTTATCTCTGGAGTTATTCCCTAGCATCCGCCTAGAGAATCTACGCTATGTGCAGTATGTGGTCAAGCCTGAGAACTACCAAGAGATCACAAAAGAAGAATTTAATCAGCATTTAAATGAGGCTAAAAAATTTATTTTATCGCTATGAAATCCACCGACTCACAAACCGCTTTAATAAAGGGATGGCTGCTTAATGGTAGATCTATAACTCAGCTAGATGCCTTGAATATGTTTGGCTGCTTTAGGCTTGCTGCTAGGATCGCTAACATCCGGGAAGAAGGCTTTGACATAGTTACGGACATGATCACCGTAAATGATAAGAGGGTAGCAAATTATCGCCTATCCAAATGAGAAGGCGAAACCTAACCGAAACTGAGAAGGAATTAATCTTTGAAAGATGGCAGGATCGTATACCTACAAAGGTGATTGCCTTAGAACTAGGGGTGACCTATGCTTGCGTTTTTTTTCATCTAAAACGCAGGTATCTGGTAGGATAAATGAAAAAAGTTTTATATTTGTCTATCGAATTATTCCTGTGTGGAAGCGAGAATAATTCCAAAGGTTAACTTTAACCTAAGCCCGGCAGCCTTCCACCTGTTGGGCTTTTTTATTTTGTATGAAAAAAGAAGCTTATTATTTTTCACACGATGCAAATGCGAAAGATGACCCTAAGATCCTTCAGCTAAGAATGGATATGGGGTGGGAAGGATACGGTCTATTTTGGGCATTAATCGAGATGCTCAGGAATGAATCAGATCACAGGATGCGAACGCATTACAAAAGCATTGCATTCGCATTGCACACGCAAGAGGATAGCATCAAAAAGCTAATAAATGATTTCGATTTATTCGGAATAGATGATCAATTTTTCTGGTCAGAAAGCCTTTTAAAAAGGATGGAGATGAAAGAAGAACGGTCTGAAAAGGCTAGAGAATCAGCCAAGAAACGCTGGAATAGGGATATTGATGCAAACGCAATGCGAACGCATAGCGAAGGCAATGCGGATGCAATGCAATTAAAAGAAAGTAAAGTAAAAGAAATTAAAGAAAAAGAAAGTAAAGTAAATGAGGATTCACATAATGCGATTTTTCGAGAATTATGGAATAATAAGATCTGGTTGGAGGGATTAGCTTTAAATTGGAAAGCTGATTTGAATGAAGTTAAAAACCATTTAAATACCTTCAGGCAGGAATGCATCTTAAAGGCAGACTTTAAAGAAAATGAAAAGCTAGCAAAGGAGCATTTTTTTAATTGGGTAAAAAGAGGCAACCCGATTGTAAAAAAAGAAAGCCCTAGAGATAATATTTTTGCAAGAATGTATCAAGAAGAAATTAAAAAAAATAAGCAATGAGAGAGATAATTTTAAAGCACCTGCAAAAAATGGAATTTGTTTGCGGTTTAAAGCAGTTTAAAGAATACAAAGAAAGTGATGCGATTGAATTAGTTGAATGCATTCACACACTTTTTAAAAGCTACGGTTGGATGAATGAAAGCCGGGTCGATTACATCCTTCATGCCGGGATGCGCGGGCAGTACGGTGACTTCTACCATGTTAACGAAAAGAATGTAAGCGGATGGATAAACCAATACTACGCACACCACCAGAGCCAAATAGTTCAAGAAGTACAAGCAATGAAACGGGTAGATAGAGAGCCTACAGAGGAAGAAATAGCGCAATGGATAGAGATCGGAAAGCAGATCTTTAGGGACAACTACCAAAGTGCAAAGGAAAGCGGGTTCTGTAAGGATCTAGCTGAGTGGGGTGGTAATTGGTTTAACAAAATGCAGGAGAAAGGAATACTGAAGCCTTGGGAATACCCGGTAGAAGATATTGAAAAGGATGTCCGCAGGGAGTTAAGGATCAGCACTAGGTACATAGACGAAATCACCGTAGGGGCAAAGTCAAAGAATAAAATCTGGAAGTTATTTATTCTGGAATCAATTAAGGAAAATAGAAACCTAGACAAATTAATATGAAAAAGTTAATCGAAAATTTAACCCCTAAAAAGCAGGATCTATTCAGTATCCAAACTACGCTATTAACTTGCTTTGCGCTCATCACCTTTGATTTTGACTGTGGCTTGTGGTTTATGTTTATCGTAGCGGGGGTTACGATAGCAATGGATTTTGTTTATAAGGCATGCAAATAACTAAAATATAAAATAATGGAAACAAATGTTAAAGAATTTCATGAAGCTGAATTTGAATTAGAAATTGATTATATTATTCAGCAATTAAGTGATAAAGATTGTCAAAAAGTAGAATTTTTAAGGGGAATGCTTGCCACATATCGAAAACTAATTGAAAATAGGCAGGGATGGAAAAAACAAAAATTAGATGATTATTTCAAATGATTCAATTCAATATAAACCAGAAGCCCCTTTCAGTAAATGAAGCCTACCGGGGTAGAAGATTCCGAACCAAGGCCTACATAGAATTTGAAAGAATGATGCTTCTTAAAATGCCAAAGGGCAAAGTAGATCCTGAGCAGATGCTAAGAGTTGAACTGTTCTTTGGCTTTTCTACCAAATCTGCGGACATAGATAATCCTATCAAAGCTACATTGGATTTGGCACAGAAAAAGTACGGATTCAATGATAAGATGGTCTTTGAATTGAATGTAAGGAAGTGCATAGTAAAGAAGGGAGAAGAATTTATTCAGATGGGGATCTATAAGATGCTACCCTTTTAAATATTTTTTTTATTTTATTATTTGATTTTAATTTTTTTATTACATTTACACCATAAACAACAAACAACAAACCAAATAAAACAAATGGCACAAATCGAACTTTTCAAAAAGAAGGTGAATTTAATTCATCTAGACAGCGTAATAGGTTCAGGATATGAATCTAAGGTGGCAGAACTTGCCCTAATTGATGGAGTGGCCTATAGGGCTGCTAGAAAAAATATGCAGATTCACTCTGCTATCATTTGTGAAATTGATGATGAATTCTCAGGATTTTTTACATTTCAAATAAATCATGAGGTAGGTGAATTTTGCTTACTTCAATCTGCAATGTATCAAGAGAAAAAGGATAAGAAGATTTATTCACTAATGATTGAAAAAATCATTGAAAAAAATACTTTTGGTTATCCAATGATAATGACAGTATCTAGGAAACACGATTTAGAAAGACCTGATGTATTTCATAAAATAGGCTTTAAAACATACCTGGTAAAGAGTGATTTTGAATACATGGTATACGGAGAGTTTAGTCAAGTGAGGCTTAAATTATTGGCACACATTGCTATGACAAACCTTTGGGAATCTACATCTGGAGAATGGTTAAAAATAAAAAGAGAATGGAATAGGCAAATTGAAGAAGCAGGTGAAAAACATAACATAGTAAATCCAAAATTTGCAACTCGTGAAGGATGTTGGCAGGGATCAAATGGTATGTCTAATGTGGTACTTTCAAAGCAAAAAGTAGAAGGTGATGAAATTATCACAGATAAATCAAAAACTTTAAATGGAAACGCAAGTGTATTAGATCCTACAGCCTGTGAAATAATTCTAAGAATGTTTATGCCTACAAATGGGGTAAGAGTTTATAACCCTTTTGGTGGAGGTGTTCAAATGGGCTTTGTTACAGGTGCTTGCGGATATGAATATTTAGCATCTGAAATAAGACAAAATCAATGTGATGCGAATAATTCAATATGTAAGGATTTCTATAATACAAAATGGATTCAATCTGATTCAAGTAGTTTTACACCTAAACAAAATTATGACCTTATATTCTCATGTCCACCATATTACAAAGTTGAAAAGTACATTGACTACAACGGTGTGATTCCTGAAAATGAATTAAATTCATTGAAAACCTATGATGACTTTAGGGATATGCTTTTTGAAGGTTATAAGAAAGCAATAAGTGTAATGAATGATAATACCTTTTTTGTTGTCATGACAGGAGATAGCAGAGATAAAAATGGCGGATATTATGGATGTGAGGCTGAACATGAATTGTTTTTTAAGCAGCAAGGGCTTCACATTTACAATAGGATAGTATACCTAGAATCTGAATTTACAAGAAGGGCACACGCTAAAAAGACTTTATCTGCAAGAAAATTCCCAAAGTGTGAGCAAAAAATTTATGCTTTCTTTAAGGGTGATCCTGCAAAAATCAAAGATTTGTATCCAAATATTGGAAGACTTTGAGAACTTATTCAAATATAATTTCACTTACAAAAAACTCGAGGGGGGTCTATTCATTAGACCCTTCTTTGGGTTGTAAGTCTGGACTAGAAGAAAGTGTTAACGGGTGCTTTAATGATTGCTATGCAAATAGAATAGCTAGAATTTATGGCTATGACTTTTCAAAAACAGTATTTAGAGATTTTACAGATATTCAACACATAAACAGGATTAAAAATCAAATTAAAAAAGTAAGTCTACCATTTATCAGGATGGGTACTATGGGCGATCCTTCTGAAAATTGGGAACATACAATTAAAATTTGTGAACTAGTTCAGACTGAAAATCAATTTAATTTATTTGACGAAAAGCCAAAAGAGATAGTAATCATTACAAAGCATTGGAACGTTTTAAATCAAAATCAATTAGATAGATTACATAAATTAAATGTTTGCATCAATACTTCAATATCAGCATTAGATAAAGAAGATAAAATAGAATACCTTTTGAATCAGTTTGATATATTGAAAAAATATTGCAGGTCTATTTTAAGAGTTGTTACTTTTGATTTCAACAAACAGAATCAAGAAGGATTAAAATTTAGCATTATTCAGGATCAAATAATAAAAGACAGGTCATTTATTGATACTGTATTTAGAGCATCAAAAAGGAATCCTCTTGTTTTGAATGGCGTTATAAATATTCATAAAACTAAATTTTTAGGGAAAAACGCATTAGTATCTAAGATGAATAAAAAAACATATTTTGGAAACTGCAAAAACTGCCTAGAAATGTGTGGAGTAAAAATGTAAAATTTCTACAATAATAACCCTTAAAAATAGTATATTAATTTTTATACTATATTTGAAGAAATAACAAACCAAATGAGCGTAGAAGAAGGACTATTAATCAGGAAATCAAGAAAGAAAAGCGGATACACGCAGCTAGAACTATGCAAGAAGCTAGGTCTAAGCCATGCACCTATCAATCAGGTAGAGAATGGATGGGAAAGCATAAGCCTGTTCAATCTTAGGATGATATGTGAGGCTATAGGATTGGAAGTAGTGATCAAAGAAAAAATATAGTCATGTGGTGGAATGTAGACACACATCGGAACTGCTTGTTAAAAGTGATGGCACATCGAGATAACCTTATTTGTGCGTACAGAATCAAAACCTGTCATGACTACTTTAATTATGGCGAATAAGCCACAAATAGAAAATGGCTAGAGGGCTACCCAAATCCAAACTAGATTATTCACTTGAGATCCGGTATAAGGAATCAAGCGGTAAGTGGTCTGCATGGATGAATAAGGGAAAAGGAAGCTTTCAAAGTATTGAGATAGTACAAAGGCAAATAAGACTCCTAGCTGCATCATATTACGGCCGTGAGAAGGAGATCCGCTTTGAATGGAATGGATGGCTATGTGATTTTGCAGGACTTCCCACAGGCGAAGTAATTAGCCTAAAATGAAAGCGATCGGATGGCTATATGACAATGAATTCAAATATGTATTCCAGAATATAGGCAAGGATCTATGGGAAGATCTCAGGCAGGAGGTAGCGGTGATAGTCCTAGAATACGATGCAAATAAATTGAAGGAACTAGAAGCCAAAGGGAAACAGGTATTTAAGTTCTGGATAGTTCGTATCTGCTGCAATCAAACTAACTCAAAGTACGGTAAGTTCGGTAGGCTATATGGGAGCCTTGTCCCGGTGGAAGATATAATGAAGTTTGTAAAAGAAGAACAGCAAATCGATAACAGTCAAGAAGTAGCGGATGGGATAGCAAAGATAGTGCAGGGTTTGTATTGGTACGATCAGGAGATTCTTAAGATGTATGTGGAACTCGGATCAGTCCGGAAGGTATCAAAGCAAACAGGCATTCCACACACTTCAATATTTATAACAATTAAAAAAATTAGATCATGTATCAAATCACAGTTGGTGTACTAGGGTCGGTAGGGTTAACCCTGCTTTATTTCTATATCCTGAACTTTCCTAAATTTTTTAAAGAAGTTACGGGCAGGAAGTTGGTCAAGCCTTTTAGCTGTTCTTTTTGCATGTCATTTTGGATCAGCTTCTTTTTTCTAATTTTAAAAACGGATTTACTAGAAGCGATATTTATATCTAGTATAGTACCCTTCATCTATCTGTATGTGGATGATCATTTCACTAACAAATTTCAACTATGACACCAAAAGAACACGCTGAAGAACTAGTAGATAAATTTATACAATATACTCCTGCTGATTCTGAATTTGAATACCCGTATGCTAAACAATGTGCTTTGATAGCAGTAGATGAAATCTTAAAAGTATTGTCTAAGTATGGAACAAAAGAATATGAATATTGGGAAGAAGTTAAAAACGAACTACAAAAACTATGACACCTGAAGATTTAGAATTATTTAAGAAGCACATGCCCTTGTATGAAAGCTACAAGAAGCACGCATTTATCCGTAATTATGACAAAGAAGTTTACACGGAAATGATTCACTTGTATACCACTTACGTTAATCCAAAACATAATTTCAGCCATTGGTGTAGTAGCTGCCGGATGGAGTTGGTTAACTACTTGTATGGATGGTACACCAACGAAGAAAATACTACTTGGTATCGGCAGCAAGAAGAAGAAAGTGCCGAAGTACAGGAGGAAGCAGTAGCCCCGGTGAAAAGAGGAAGAAAACCTAAAACCACATAATATGGAAGCGAAACAAAAAGTAAGACTAGGAAACGGAAAGAAAAGAAGTGATTCTTGGCTTACAGCTGCGATCTGCCTATCCGATTGCCATGCGCACGCTTACACCTATAACGGGAAGACCTATATCAATGTAAGCATTAACATCTACGATAAGCCGAATGACTTTGGGAAGGATGTGGCTATTAACCTAAACGATTACAAAAAGGAAGAAAATAATAACCCACAGGTTAACAAAGTACCTACAGCAACTTATCAGGATGAAGATTACGATCTACCATTCTAAAAAAATCCAAATATGTCAAACTTTCAATTGAATTTCAATAGTGCAAAAAAAGTGATAAGTGTAACCCTTGAAGATGAAGAGCAGGGAATCTTTGATCTAGCTTACTTGTTTAAGAAGTTGCTAGATGATGCAGGAATCCCAAACAAGCTAGAGGAAAAGGATATCACACCTGTAGAACCTATGCAAGTAGCGAATCAAAAACTAGATTAAGAAACTACAAAAATCAACACTATGAAAAAGCCTGAGAGATCCGTGATAGAGCAAGCCATCGTGAAGGCATTTGGTAACCTATCAGCAGCCTCAAAGTCATTAGGTGTAGATAGAGTAAGCCTATATAAATGGATTGAACAGGATGGCCTAGAACAGGCTGTAATCGAAGGAAGGAATTCTAGACTTGATTTCGTAGAAGGGAAGCTAGATCAGAAGATAGATGGAGGTGATACTACTGCCATCATCTTCTTTCTTAAAACTCAAGGGAAGTCTAGGGGCTATGTCGAAAGGCAGGAGATCACAGGTGCTGATGGGAAGAAATTTTTTGAAGTGACCATTATAGATGGCGCAGATTAAACTTAAAACCAACAAAGTATTTAGGCATCTTGAGGAAAGCACGGCTAAGATAGTAGTGCAGCAGGGTGGCACTAGATCAGGGAAAACTTTTAATATCCTGCTTTGGATAATCTTTGCTTACTGCCAAAGGAATGAGGGTAAGATAATCACGATTTGTAGGAAGTCCTTCCCGGCTTTGAGGGGTACGGTAATGCGTGACTTTTTTCAGATTCTTAAGGATCATGACATATACTCTGAAGACTACCACAGCAAGAGCAATAACGAATATAGGTTAAACGAAAACACGATTGAGTTTATAAGTTTAGACATGCCTCAAAAAATCAGGGGTAGAAAGCGGGATTTACTTTTTTGTAATGAGGCAAACGAATTGACGCACGAAGATTGGACTCAGCTTCTGTTCCGTACAAATGAAAAGGTGATTCTGGATTACAATCCATCGGAGGAGTTCCATTGGATATACGATCAGGTGCTTACCCGTTCGGATGTGCAGTTCTTCCAGACTACCTACAAGGATAACCCATTTCTTGGCGATGTAATAAAAGATGAAATCGAAAGGCTAAAAGGCATAGACGAAAACTATTGGAGGGTCTACGGCCTTGGGGAACGGGGGCAGGCTAGATCCTTGGTATATACCTTCAGTACCACCAAAGAAATCCCAAAGGAAGCAAAGCTAGTAAGCTATGGCCTTGACTTTGGCTACTCAAGTGATCCTACTAGTTTGGTGCGCACCTACATTCTTGAGGATAATATGTATGTCGATGAATTACTATACCGGACAGGAATGACAAACCAAGACATCGCAAACGAAATGAAAGTATTGGGACTAGATCGCAGCAATGAAATCTATGCGGATTCAGCAGAGCCGAAAAGTATAGAAGAAATCTATCGGATGGGATGGAATGTTAAGCCAACTATCAAAGGATCTATCAACATAGGCATTGACATAATCCGTAGATACAAGCTGATTGCAACCGAAAGCAGTTTCAACCTTATCAAGGAACTCAGGAACTATAAGTACATAGAAGATAAAAACGGGCAGATGACCAACAAGCCTGTGGATAATTTTAATCACGCTCTGGATGCCCTGCGCTATTCGGTAGTGAATAAGATTTCAAAGAGCCATCTAGGTAGGTACTCCTTCAGATAGAAACACCAAACCAAATAAATATATTTAAAGCCATGTGGGATAAATTAACCGTTGGGCAGTTCATAACCTTGTACGATATCGAGGCAAGCCAAAACCTAAACATAATCGAGAAGCAGCAGAAAATGCTAGCGGTGATCGAGGGTAAGAATGAGCGGGAGTACGATGAATACAAATATCGAGACTTGATCAAAAAGTACGGGGAAAAGCTTTCTTTCTTTGACAATATTCCAGAATCAAAGCCTGTGGATTATTTGCAGGTAGGGGATAATCGCTATAAGTTCTGCTATGAATTGCAGGAGATCACAGCCGGGCAGTATATCGATATCCTATCCTTCAGCGGTGAGATCATGCAGTTGAATAAGATCGCTGCCTGTTTCTTTCTACCCATGGAGGGTGACAAATACAAGGGCTATGGGGTAGTGCCTCATGAGGTGGTCGCAGATGATTTGCTAGATGCCAACTTCTTGCAGGTTTACGGTTGTATGCTTTTTTTTTGTCAATTATTCAACGAGTTAATAAGCAGTACAATAACCTACTCAATTCAGAACAAGGAGATGGCGGAGAAAGCAGCCCATTTATGGCGCGTTGGGGTTGGATCTACAGCACAAAACAAGTGGCAGACTTCAACAACATAACGGTGAATCAGGCTTACGATTTACGGGTAGTTGAATATCTTAACTGCCTAGCATATTTGAAGGATTATAACAAGCACAAGGATCTCGAATACAAGAAATGGCAGTTGCAACAAAGGAACAGGTAGAAGGGCTAGTCAACATCGGAGGCAGAAGGCTGAAGGGTAACGAATTTGTCGCTGCCATAGAAGGGCAACTTGTTAAAAATATCACGGATGCCATGAATAAACTTGGCATTTCGATAGTAGATAACCTAGCAAAATATGCTCCTGTAGATAGTGGAAAGCTAGCAGGTTCTTTTAGGGTTTTAAAGGTAAGCGAAACCAAGACCGGCTACAGGCTAGAAATCAGCGTAGGTGCTGAGTATTCAGATTACCAAGACAAGGGTGTGAAGGGTATCCAGAACAGGCGCAAGACCTACAAGAATGCTGAAGGTAGATTCTATCAATTTAAAACCTACGGCATGCCTCCTGAAGTATTAGTAGAATTAGAAGGATGGATGAAGCGTAAGAACATGGAGATCGAAGCGACTAACTTAATCGAGGGAAGGCAGATCCTACCACAGATTTCAAGCAGCGCAAAGCGATTGGCATACTATATTAAAAAGTACGGTATTGAGGGTAAGATGTTTGTGAAGAAATCAATTGACGAAGCAACACCAGAATTCAACATCGACATTCAAAACATTGGATTCAATTCCTTGACCTTAAAAATAAGCAAATGATAACCCTAGTCCAACCTACAAATAGTATCCTGCCTGCATTCAATCGGATTAACTATACGATCAGCAGCGACAACGCAAACCTATCTGGGTTTAAATATGTGGTTAAGGTTTTTAATACTGCAAACGAATTGATTACTCAGGCTTTCTACGATTCCCCGGCTAACCCTGCCGATTCTGTGGAATTTGATGTGAGCAAATTTGTATCTGTAAACTTTACCTACTCAAGCGGATTCTATCAGGTAGCAACTTCAGCTAGCAATACCAACGTAATTAAAGGCTACTATCTAAAATGCTATGAGTACTACGAAGTTGCAGGAGTGTTTCAGATCGTCTCAGCTTCAGAAGTCGTGAGTGCTACCAAGTATGCCTTGGCTGCTTCTTTGCCTTTGCTAGAAGAAAATAGTTTCGCTTCGGATCTAAGCAAATACAATGGGGTAAGCAACACAAGCTACCTACCACTTACAGAATGGACTACGATCAAGGCTAGGGAAACGGATGCTACCATCTTTGGGTTTATAAATACAGGGCTTTTGACAAACTGCGAACTGCTAGTGACGTATGCAAACGCAACAACTCAAACCTATTTCATCACACCCTCAGCGGTTGCGACTCCGAGCGTGACCTACATCCAGATCACACCCTTGACCTATGGGGGAAGCATTGACAATATCCAAGTTTTTGCAAATTGGAATAACGGATCAGCAAGAAGGGCAAAGTTCGCTACTATCTTCATTCAGTCCTGCGGTAAGTTTGATCCGATGCGTTTGGCTTACTTGAATAAATACGGGGTTTATGACTTCTTTAATTTTGATCTAGTGAGCAAGACTTCCTTCAGCGTAGAAAAGAAAGGATATGAACGCAACTACTCAGGCAGCATCTATGAAGCTGATGGGATAAGGGTTAAAAACATCAACCCGATCTACTATACAAAAGAAACTCAAAGTTGGAAGATCATAAGCGACTATTTAACAGATAGCCAAGCTGAGATCCTGCGGGAGTTGTATTCGTCCCCTTTGGTCTACATGAATTTGGTAAATGATAACTACATCACCCCTTCATGGATACCTGCGAAGCCTTCAGCTACTTCCTACGAGGTTAAAAAGACAGCGGTGGACAAAGTATTCAATATTGAACTAGACCTTGAATTTCAGCTTATAAACAATCGACAGGTAATATGAGCGCAAGACTATTTGTAGAAGGATATGAGGCAGACACCCTTGGGGATATCGATGTAGAATTCACCTTTTCGGTGGCAGATATTAGCGATATCGAAAGAAGGAATACTTCTTTTTCTAAGACTTTAACCCTACCAAGCACTTCAAGAAATCAGCAGCTATTCGGGAACATCTTTGATATCTCTGTAGCAAATGATATTATCGCAGGGGCTAACATCTTATCGAACTTCAACCCGGCAAAACAGGCGCAGGCTCAAATCTTTCTAGATAATGTCAAAATATTTGACGGTGTTTTAAGGATGTCTAAGATAGTTAACCGGGAAGGGGATATCACCTATGAGGTTAATATGTTTGGAAGGCTCAGGGACATCCTAGATGCCTTGGGAGATAAGACTCTTGCGGATCTAAACTTTGATGCCTATGACCACACCTACAATCAGGCGAATATAGAAGCGAGTTGGTCACGGACAGAATGGGTATCGGGTGCGCAGAACTATGTCTACCCTTTGGTGGATTATGGGTATAGCGCAAATGGAATAAACTACCCATTAAAGAACTTCAAGCCTGCTGTATTTATTACCGAAATCCTTAAGCGGATATTTTCTGAGGCAGGGTTTACGATAACGGCATCAATCTTTGAATCCTTCTTTTTCAAGAAGTTGATTTTGTTGACTTCCGAAAAAAGCATCACTAGGGAAGTGCTGAATTTGCTAGATCAGAGAACCAACCTGCTTACTCAGAATGTGACCTCAGTACCTAGCTTTTCACAACTCCTAGTTTTTAACAGCGTATCTGCTCCTAGCTTTACGATTAACGGGGCAGGAAATAGATTTACCTACAATAAAACTCAGGGTTTAAATACAGGCTTGAATTTTAATGTAAGTCTTAGTTTTACTTCTTTAGCAACTTTTACAAAGAACCTTTGGACTGTTTCGATTTTAAAAAATGGGTCGCAAATTCTATCTGAAAGTGAGACAGTAACTATAGTACCACTAGGGGGAACTTACACTTACAACATCGCAATATCAGGCGGAGTCACCCTTGCACTAAATGACTATTTCGAAGTAAGGTTAACCGGTCAAGCTGTAGGGGGCGCAGGTTATAATGCCAACATCCAGAACACATTGACAGTCGCACCCGGTGGAGTTCTAAAAATTGGTACTACGATCCCTGTGGCGGTAGATGTGGTGGAAGGTGATACCATGAAGATCAACTACACGATGCCCAAATCTATGAAGCAGCGGGACTTCCTGAAGTCTATTATCTCGATGTACAATTTGTACATAACTCAGGACAAGTTGCAAACAAATATTCTCGAGATCATCCCCTATAATGAGTTCTTTAAAACCTTCAAGGATGAAGCCCTAGATTGGAGTGACAAACTAGATGTATCGCAAGAGGTAGTGATAACCCCTTTAAGTGAATTGAGTGCGAAGGAGTATAGGCTGATGTTTGACGATGATTCGGACTACTGGAGTCAAAGCTATAAGACCAAATTCAATGAAGGATATGGCGAAAAACGGGAAGTTATTCCGAATGATTTTGTAACAGAAACCAAATCCGTAAAGGTAGTTTTTGCGCCTCCTGTTTTAAGGGAAGAAGTAGCAGGTAGGGTGATGGTTCACCTATACAAAGTTGAGAATAACGTAAAGATCCCGGACAACTTCAAGCCTAGAATAGTATTCTTTGCGCCTCAAACTCCTTGCCCTACAACTTGGCAGATTCAGTATGCATCCGGGGCTGTGACTTATAATGCCTACCCTTATGCGGGTCACGTTAACAGCTTGACAGATCCTGCCTTTGATCAGCTATTCAGCTACCCTAGGGAAGTATACTTTTCCATAGGTGCATATCCAGAGAATTCAAATTTGTATACGGAATACTATGACAACCTAATTAGTTCAATAGGTGACAGAAACAGCAGGCTTCTGGAGGGTTATTTCTATTTGACCCCTACAGATATTTCGAACCTAGATTTTAGAAAGATCATTAAAGTAGGCAATCACTTCTTTCAATTACAGAAGGTGGATAAGTACAACCCAATTGCAAACGGGTTAAGCTATGTTTCACTATTCAAGATTTTAGGTGAATTGGAGCCTCAGGATTATGACTACATACTTCTGGAGAATGACTTCTACATGTTACAAGAAAACGGGGTAAACAAGTTTTATATTTAATCGATATGGCAGATAAGCGAATAAGTCAATTAGTAGATCGGGGCACGGTAGCCAATAATGATGTGGTACCTATCGTAGTAAGCGGTGCGAGTACAACCAACAAAGCAACCATCTCAAGCATTCAAACTTTCATGCAGGGCAACCTTGATCTAGGGGTGACTTCTGTAGGTTTATCCATGCCTTCAGCTTTTACGGTAACAGGTAGCCCGGTAACTTCAAGCGGAAACATTAGCGTAGTAGGTGCAGGAACAGTATCCCAATACATCCGAGGTGATGGTAGCCTAGCAGACTTCCCGCAAGGTGGAGGCGGAGGCGGTGCTTCGATTAACTACTACCTTAATCTATCAGTATCTCAGGGAAGTATAGGAGGAATTGCTTATAGCCAAATGTCAAGAGTTCCTGTATTCGGTGCAGGCACAGATACGGCTATAGCATCTAACGGATACATAGCTTCATTCATTACGGATGCAGGCAATCCTGCCTTACTAGAAATCCCTGCGGGCAATTGGAATTTTGAGACCTACTTTAGTGCAAATTCAGGGGGCGGTAGCCCTACCTTCTACATTGAATTATACAAGGTCAATTCAGGAGGCACAGCTACTTTGATAGCTTCTAATTCAGGCACTCCTGAATCGATTTCTTTAGGTACAAATATTAATCCTTATTTCTCAGCACTTGCAGTACCTACTACTAGCCTAACTTTAACGGACAGACTAGCTATTCGAATATTTGTATCAAACTCAGGAAGGACAATAACCCTACACACAGAAAATGGTCACCTTTGTCAAGTTATAACCACATTCACCACAGGCTTGACTGCCTTGAATGGATTGACTGCGCAGGTTCAAAACTTCGCAACGGGTACAAGTGGAACAGACTTCGGTATCTCAAGTGCAAGCACTACACATACCTTCAATCTACCTACTGCAAGTGCTACGAATAGAGGTGCTTTGAGTAGTGCTGATTGGTCTACATTTAACGGAAAGCAAGCAGCCTTGAATGGAACAGGATTTGTCAAGATAAGTGGTACTACTATAACCTATGACAATTCAACCTACCTAACTACAGGAACTGCTGCATCTACTTACCTTCCTTTGACAGGTGGAACTCTATCAAATAACCTATTCATAACAGGTGGAGGTTTGCAAGTTAGTGGTAGTACAAGTGCGAACAGACAAGTAGCAGAACTTTACACTTCAGGGTCGGTATCAAGACTAGCTGCTTCTTATGTCGGTGCTTCATCTTATGGTAGTTTAGAATTATTAACTTCAGGATTGGCAAGGCTTACAATAGCCGATACGGGAGGTGTAACTTTGACAGGTGCTTTGAGCGGGACAAGTGCTAGGTTTAATGGTAGTGCATCTGTTCCATTAGGTTTGGTTAGTAGTGCTTTTTCAGGTATTGAATATACAAGAGGTTCTACAATATTTGGATATATAGGAACTGAAAACAATGCATCGGGTGGTATGCGTTACAATTCAGTTTCAGGAAACTTTGAGCATAAATTTTATAACAATTCAAACCTATCTCTCACCCTAGAATCCACAGGCGCAGCCACGTTTTCGAGTAGTGTACAAACGACTAACATAGGAATTAATTTTGCGCCTCAAACCGATAGACTTTTTGTTTATAATGGCTCAGGTACAAATAGTTTAATTACTGCTCAACAAGATGGCACAGGCGATTTAATTCGCTTAAATGGGAATAGTGGGGCTAATAGATTTAATATAACACAAGCAGGCGCAGCTACCTTCTCAAGCAGCGTGGGAATAAACGGAGTAGCCCCATCCTATCCTTTGTATGTAAGAACAGGAACAAACCAAAGAGCAAGATTTGTAGACAATGGTGGCTTGTTTCAATTCGGTATTTTGAATGATGCTGAATCTGCTTATTCTGATTTATCCTTAGGGAATAGTGCAGTAGTAATCAAAGCAGCAGGCAACGTAGGCATCGGCACGGCTAGTCCTTCGGGTTCTTATTCTTTAACATTAGCAGGGAATGCTAGTTCAACTACAGGAGGAATAAATTTAAGACAAAATACAACAGATACCTTATATA
>Ga0114975_10001397_pt1 | contig 17219 bp, 13 predicted proteins | sample S_130626_EF_Meta_FD_87031 | JGI IMG/M metagenome (GOLD analysis project Ga0114975, IMG submission 87031) | Freshwater microbial communities from Lake Simoncouche, Canada to study carbon cycling - S_130626_EF_MetaG | ecosystem: Environmental > Aquatic > Freshwater > Lake | place: Lake...
CTTTACCACATCGCTATGGGTGCTGTTCTTGGTATCGCCGCATATGGTCGTACTAAAGAAAAGATTGAGGGTAAATCTTAATTTGACAAATAGCACATAGGTGTTATAATAGTTAAATGGAACATTATCAAACTTTAGGTGTAGCTAAAACCGCTACCCCTGATGAAATTAAAAAAGCATATCGCAAGTTAGCAAGTCAACATCACCCGGACAAAGGTGGTGATACTGCTATGTTCCAAAAAATTCAAATTGCTTATGATACATTAAGCGATCCTGCAAAACGTCAACAATATGACAATCCTATGACCCAACGATTTGGCGGAGGTCAACCAGGAGGATTTCATTTTAATATGAATGGCTTCAATATGGATGACATATTTGGGCAAATGTTCAGACAACAAAATCAACAACAGGCTCAGCGTAATAATGTATTTAGGACAACATTTTGGATTAACTTGGAACAAGTGTATTCAGGTGGAGAAGAGGTATTAAAACTACAAACACCTACTGGGTTACATATGGTACGAGTTCATGTACCAAAAGGTATACCAGATGGTGGTCAAGTTAAATATGAAAAGGTAATTGAAACAAATGACCTCATAGTAGAATATAGAATACATAATCATTTGAAATATGAAAGAAGAATGAACGATTTATATTGTAATCATTCTATATCAGTATTAGATTTAATTGTAGGTGCAAGTTTTGAGTTTACTACCATAAGTGGTAAAACATTAGAAGTAACTGTTCCACCCAAAACACAACCATTTATGCATCTAAAGCTAGCAGGGCACGGTTTACCAATGCATGATACTAGTGCATACGGTGACCAAATCATCTTGCTAAAATCATACATACCTGATATGATTGACAGTCGAATAACTGATAGCATTTTGCTATCTAAAGCACAGTAAATATTATTTTAAAAAGGAAATGAATGTGAATAATTCACCTGAAATTGAAGCGATTATCGAACAAGCAATTGAATTCGCTAAAGAACGCAAACATCAATACTGTACCATTGAGCATTTACTGTTATCTTTAATAACTCATACACCATTCAAAAAATGTTTAAATAGTTTCGGTAGTGATACTGACACAATGATACAAGAAGTAACTGCATATATTGATAGTTTACATGCTATCGTTGCAAAGGTAGAACCAGATGTACAAGTTCAACCACGTAAAACTAATAGTTTAGAACGTGTAATGAACCGTAGTGTTACTCAGGTACTATTCACGGGACGTAGACAGGTAACTACTATTGACTTATATCTAAGTATGGCCAGTGAAGGTAATAGTCACGCACATTACTTCTTATTGAAATATGGTATTAATAAAAATGATTTTGTTGCACATTGGCAAAAAACTTATAAGGGTAATGAATTTACGACTAAGCTCTCAGAAAGTCAAGCAGATGAAATATTAGAAGAATATACTACTAATCTAACTGAACTAGCACGTGCTGGCAAACTTGAACCTCTCATTGGTCGTAGTAAAGAACTTGATGATATTGTTAATGTTCTCGCTAAACGATTCAAATCAAATGTATTGATGGTAGGTGATCCGGGAGTAGGTAAAACTGCTATTGCAGAGGGTCTAGCTACAATGATAGCAGACAAAACTGTGCCAGAATTCTTGCATGGACATGAATTATACTCACTTGAGGTAGGTGCATTACTTGCTGGATCTAAATATCGAGGTGATTTTGAAGAAAAAGTTAAGGCAGTACTTGATGCTCTTAACACTAAGAAAAAATCAGTATTGTTTATTGACGAAGCACATACCATGAAAGGTAGTGGTTCTGCAAGTAATGGATCTATTGATTTTGCTAACATGATTAAACCAGCAATTACTAAAGGTACACTTAAAGTTATTGCCAGTACTACTTGGGAAGAGTATTACGAAAGTTTTGAGAAGGATCGTGCATTGATGCGTAGATTCTATCGTGTGTCTATTGATGAACCCTCATATGACAGCACTATTCGTATCCTTAAAGGATTAAGCTCACGGTTGAATGACTTCCATGAAGTTGAGATTAGCGAAGAAGCAGTTGTTTCAGCAGTAGATAGTTCAGCACGTTATATTCACGACCGTAAAAATCCTGATAAGAGTATTGATTTATTAGATGCGGCATGTGCTAAACAACGTGTAGCGGGAAATAAAGGTGCAATCATTACTAAAGAATTGATCCACGAACAAGTTGAACGTTTTACCGGAGTACCCGCTGATAAACTAAACGGCGATAACTATGACCGTATCAATAGTCTTGAAGTTAATATTAAAAGCAAATTGTACGGACAAGATGAAACAGTTGAACAAGTATTAGAACGTGTATATGTGTCATTTGCTGGCATTGGTAATGAATCTAAACCTACTGCAAGTTTTATCTTCTTGGGTCCAACTGGTACAGGTAAAACAGAATTAGCTAAGTTGTTAAGTAAAAACCTTGACATGGCATTACTCAAGTATGATATGAGTGAATATAGTGAAAAACACTCAGTGTCAAGTTTGATTGGCCCTCCCCCTGGCTATGTTGGATTCGGTGATAGTCAAGTTGGTGGTGGACGATTAATCAATGATTTAAGCAAGAACCCACACAGTATCTTGTTGTTTGACGAAGTTGAAAAAGCTCATCCAGATATCTTTAACATCTTTTTGCAGATGCTAGATGAAGGTCGTATTACTGGAAGTAATGGTAAAGAAGTTAACTGTAAGAACACTATCATTATTATGACAAGTAACTTGGGTAGTAGTGATAGCGAGAAAAACAATATTGGATTTGGTAATCAAGAAAAGACAGGTGAGGATGATAAAGCGATTAAAGAGTTCTTTAAACCAGAATTCAGAAATCGTGTTGATTTGATTTGTAAGTTTGGTAAACTAGACACATTAGCTATTAAGAAGATTGTTGTTAAATTCACAGAGGAATTGAAGAAATCATTACTAGATAAACATAACATCAGTTTAAACTTAAGTGAGCCGGTAGTTGATTACTTAGCTGACAAAGGTTATGACAAGAAAATGGGTGCTCGTCCTTTAGGTCGTAAGATTGATGAGTTGATTCGTGTACCGTTGAGTAAGAAAATATTGTTTGAGCGTATCAAAAATGCATCTATTACTTGCGTAATGGTAGATGATAAGATTGATTTTATTGTTGTGCAAAAAGCTATTGCGAAAGTAGGAATCGATGGGATTATTGAAATCAGTCAGTGATATACCAGGAATAGATTTTTATGATTATAGAGACCAATATTATTATGGTAAATATAGTTATAGAGTAAGATTTAAACTACCCGGTATCAGATACATAATTAATGAAAAAACAGTTGAAGGGTTAATGAAACGATATGATGCTACAACTGGTTGGAAAAAAATTAAGGATTCAGATAGACCTATTGTTACTGAAAATCTAGAGGCTCTTAAGCAGATAATAGAATTGCGTAAGAGTGTTAAAAAAGATGATATTGGAACTATTCGTGTTGAATGGAATACTGTGGCATTTTTTAGCAATGATTTATCTTTGTTGAAAAGTATTGAGAATATCAAACCTGATATAGAATATGATTATACCCAAGTATATACACATAATTTTATAGGGATAAAATCATTTGTCAAAACTCCCAAACATAAGTTTAGGATATATCTAAAAGCTAAGGTGATTGAGGGTGATTTTGCAGTACGGCTTAATGAATTATTAACCCGTAATACCACAGATTTACATCCTAGCCCGTCATTAAAATATTGGTTAAACGGGTATGCACTTAACAGTAACCAATATTCTTGGAGATATATTTACACAAATGCTACTCATTTTATTGACTATGATGATGAAAGTACATTAAGTTATCTAGCATTGATACACGGGGAATATCTTGGAAAACGCTATAAATTAGAAAAACGACCTGATCCTATTTAAAATGATAAATACTCTAATAAAATGGAGTATTTACCATGGCAAAGATTGTAACAGAATCAATCGTAATCACGTTTAGTAAGATAGTAAAAGACAGTGATTCGGGTACTAGTATCACTAGTCCTGATATCCAAGCGGCTTTAGAACAAGTTGCCCAAGAATTAATTGGCGATAACGTAGTTGTTGAGGTTGTAAAAGCATAATGAGCCAAACAACTACACTTATACTATTGCCACAAACATCATATGTTAATCCAGGCAATGGAGCACCCTATACCGTAACTGGAACTAGCCAACCCGGCGCATCATATATTATTGCACCCCGTTCATTACAAACAGTTAATATCAATGTAACAAACTGTACCGGCAATATTACAATAGAAGCTAGTTTAGCCACAACTCCTAGCAGTACTGATTGGTTCAAAGTATATGAATTGGAAGCTAATGCAAATGCGGCAGCTAACTCAGCACCACAGATTGCAAGTAATGCATCAGTATATACAAATATTAATGGTAATTTTGTATATATGAGAGCGAAGGTTGTAGATTTTGAAGGTGGCGTAGTTAATTTTGTAAAGTTAAGTTATTGATATGAGACAAATTGTAATTATGCCGGGGGGGTTTCACCCGTTTCATGCAGGACATGCCGCACTATATAAGAGTGCTATAGCAGCCTTTAACAATGCTGATACTTATGTGGCCGCTACTAATGATACAAAAACAAGACCATTCCCTTTTGCGATTAAAGAAAAACTAGCAAAGCTTGTAGGCGTAGCTGACAAACACTTTGTTCAAGTTAAGAGTCCATTTCAACCTATAGAAATAACAGGTCATTATAATCCTGAAGAAGATGTACTAATCTTTGTTCGTAGTGAGAAGGATAGAAACGAAAGTCCTAAACCAGGTGGTAAGAAGAAAGACGGTAGTCCAGCATACTTTCAACCATACACAGGAAAAGATGTACAACCATTTGGCAAACATGCTTACATGGCTTACTTACCCACAGTAGAGTTTGGCCCTGGCATTACTAGTGCCACAGAGATACGTAATGCATGGCCTAAATTAGATGATAGACGTAAGACAGCAATGGTTATGAGTTTATACCCTGTAACACAGAAGAACCCTAAATTAGCCACTAACGTAGTGAAGATGCTAGATATGAGTATGGGTAATGAATTAACTGAGGGTTGGAAACAAAACTTAGGCGCAGCCGCATTAGCAGGAGGCATGGCATTAGGTGGTTTATCTAGTATGGGTAAAACAGCAGATACTAACTGGGATAAATTACCTCAACAAATGAGTACTCAACAAGATAGTAAAGGTGGTGAAAAGATTATGTCTATTACCGGCCCTAACAATAAAGGTGAGTATCGTGTTAGAGTTACTACAGATAATGATGTACAAGAGTTTATTACTAAAACTCCACCAAAGACATTAAACGAATTTGTACCACCAAGTAGTGACAGAGGTGAAGGTGGCGGCGAAGATAATAGAAGTCGCAGAATAAGAAAACTATTAGAAATTGCTATACAAGTAGCAAAGCAAAAAAATGTCGATGAATTGGGTATGATACATGCTATGAATATGATAGCAGGTGATGAATTTTTTAATACAGCAGTTGAAGGTATACTACCGGATATAACAGATAAAGAATATATGTTTGTGCTACAGAGTGCCTATAAAACAGTAAAGCAAGGTTTGGCAGAAGGCAAAGTTATTAATACCTATCTTTGGCATGGGTCAAGACAAAAGATTCCTATGCTAGAGCCAAAACAATCGGTAGATACAGGTGGTGCGGCTGGTAGTAATCAAAATGCTATCTATGCTACCTCTGATCCTAAAGTTGCCATAGCTATGGGTCTAACTACTGCCGGGTCAGACACAGGTATGTTCCCCAATGATCCACAAATGGTTTTGTTCAGTGGCAAGATTAGAAAAGGTGAATATGTGTATCTACATAAATTACCATTCAATGGCCCAGATGGAAAACCACAGTTTGTTCAAGGTGGTAATAGCAGAGAGTTTCATTCTATTCCTGGGGTAGAAGGCATCAAACCCATTGAGATAAAAGAAATTCCAGTAAACAAATATTTGAATTTAATCAGAAAAGCAACACCGACAGACTTAAAATTGCGTAAGAAGTATATGAAGAAACAAGGTGTGGCGGAAGGGGATGTTGTACCATTCAAGCAACCAGCAAAAACATTGACCTGGAAACAAGTACCTAAAGATGTGTTGTTGTTGGCTAATGATTGGCTTTGGGCCGAGTACGATAACACAGGACTTGATGCTGTAATGGATCCCAAAGGATTTGGCAATGGTACTGCAAATGAGTTACAGTATATCACAGCCAAACTTCAACAAAAAGGTTGGACAATTGACCACAACGATGAAAATGATGGTCCGGATGAGTATAACCTAATACTTACCAACAAACGTGGCCAAACAGTATTATTGTCTATTGAAGATGCACAAACATTTAGTGGTTGGGCAAAGGGTACTAGTTCATATGGTTTAGAAGAAGGTGTAGATCCTTTTAGAAGTTTATTAATAGCTGTAAGACAAGATGCAGGTCATTACCTCGACACTAAAGGGCGAGCAGGCGGAAGAAACTTTATATTAGACATAAATCAAAGATTAATTCAACTTGAACGAACAGGAAATCCTAGAGCAAAAATAATATCCAGTACTGTAAGGGACTTAATGGATATAGCTCAAAGAAGTTCAGTAAATACTAAAGGTGTAAGTTTTGGTACGTTAGCACATACCTTAATGCAACTTACACAACAAGAACTACGCAAAGTAGATACCCAACAAGATGTGGCGGAAGGCGAAGAAATTGCTGAAGGTCCTATAGTTAAACGTATTGTTCATCCTAACAAGATTAATATCTATGTAAGACAGGGTAATAAAAAATCTCCTTTACTTGTTGCAACTGATATACCATATCATATATTTGATAAGTATGTTAACAAAGCTATTCAGAAATATCCACAGTTTAAACAAACTGATTTCTCATTCAAATCTTCAGATAAAATTAACGAGTTTGTTACTCCTAGTGGTGGTGATGATAGAGAGCCGGACGAAGAAATACTACGTAAGTTAGCCGCAATGTGGTGGAACGGTTCAATACAACAAATGAAGAAAGCCCAACAAACATTACACTCAATGGGCTGGGATATTGGTAAAGATGAATCCGGGGATGACGATGCGGGAGTATTTGTCATTAGAATAGGTGATGAGGACGGCGATAGTTATATTGCATTTAATCACAGTGATTTAGATTTAAACGAAGATTACTTAGACGAAAATTAAAAATATTTTGACTCCCTTGTTTTGATGTAAATATTACTATCTTAACAAGAGGATCAAATGGCAACTAAGAAAACAACCGAACAGGCAATAGCTAAACCAGCAAAAGCCGCAACAAAAACAACTGCTACTAAAGCAACAAAAGCTACTAAAGAACCCAAAACAGTTCCTGTAGAAAAAATACAAGAAATTGCAGATCAGGCTGCACAACAGCCGGCACAAGCCCCGGCACCTGGTCAAGTACAAGTTAATGTAGACTTCTTAAAGACTACTAAAGTACATATCGCTATGCCATGCTATGGTGGTATGTTAACGGAATCAACATTTATGTCATTCATCAAGTGGGCTAACACCGCTCGTCAACTTGGTATCGATTGGACATTAGAAACAATGGTTAATGAATCACTCATTAGTCGTGCCCGCAATACACTAACTGCTAAGTTCCTAGATATGCCAGACGCAACACACTTATTCTTTGTTGACGCTGACATTGGTTGGGAGCCATGGCATCTATTAGTATTATTGAACCGTGACGTTGACGTTATCGGTGGACTATATCCAATGAAGACTATGCCAATCAAATGGGTTGTTAATGGATTTGAAGGTGCTGAAGAAGGCAGTGATGGACTACAAGAAGTATCTAAAGCAGGTACAGGCTTCTTATTGATGAAGAAGCATGTATTTGATAAGATGAAGACACATCCTGCAGTTAAACAATATAAGAACGACATTGGTTTAGATCCAAAATTTGACCAACACTTAAAAACATATTTTGACACAGCAGTTCGTCAGAACCGTTACTATAGTGAAGACTGGACATTCTGTGAAAACTGGCGTGATATGGGCGGCCGTATCTGGGTTGATAAACGTGTATTGTTACGTCACTCGGGTAGTTATGTATTCTGTATGGAAAATCAGGAACACTTGATGAAAACAATTGGTCCTATGTATGTAGAAGAACAAGCTAAAAAGGCACCGGCAGTTGCCCCGGACGCTACTGGCGTAGTATCAATCGCTACAACTTAATACAAAGCCCCGAAAGGGGCTTTTTTAATGTATATAATATATAATTTGACTAAATACAAGTATAACTAGGACTATATTATGGAATTAAATGGAATGACATTAAGCGGTGGATTAAATTTTTCTGAACCGCCACCCGCACAGGCAACAGCTGGATGGTGGATGGGAGGCAATCCGGATATCGGGATATCCCGAATGATATTTGCTACGGACACTGCCTCCTTAAGTTATAGAGGATCACTTTCTAATAAAACTGTTCAATGGTCCGGTTCAAGCTTTACTTTTGATTATGGTTGGTTAGCGGGCGGGTTGCCATCAGGCACCTCAGGATCAGTAGTACAACGTCTTACTTTTGCAAGTGATACTTCGGGGATGAGTGTTAGAGGTCCATTACAAAATCCTAGATACTCATTATCTGGTACCGGTAATACTGATTATGGTTGGTTTGGTGGTGGTCGTACTATAGGCGGAGGTTATCTACCGGTATCATATATTAACCGAATCACCTATGCATCTGATTCTGCACTTTCAAGTATACGAGGTCCGTTAAGTTCAGCAAGAAGTGCATTAGCTTCAACTGGAACCACAACATATGGTTGGTTTGGTGGAGGAGCTATGGCTGGATATATTATTACTACCACTATTGATAGAGTTACATATGCAACTGATACTGCTACTGCTCCTTCAAGGGGAACATTAAGTTCTGCAACTTATGGTCTAGCTGCCTGTACTGACAGTTCTACATATGGTTGGTTTGGTGGAGGTATAGACGCTGGTCCTGCATATGCAAAAAAATCTAGTGTTCAACGTATTACGTTTGCAACTGATACTACAACTGCAAGTATACGTGGTCCATTATCAGCTATTGCCGCAAGATTAGCATCAACTGCAAGTAATACTTATGGTTGGTTTGGTGGAGGTTGGAATGGCCCTGCGTACCTATCAACAGTTAACCGTATAGAGTATGCAAATGATACTACTACTGCTAGTGTCCGTGGTCCCTTATCATCTGCTACATATACGTTATCAGGTCTATCAGGCGTTGCATAATACACAATGGACTTAAAAGAACTTCATTCATTTAAAATGTCAGATGCAGTGACATTCCACGATAACCTCAATCCAAAACTATTCCGTGGACAACATCTACAACCTGAAGTTGAACTACAACTAAAAACTATTGCACAAGACTTCTTACAAGAGATGGGTATACATGATTTGGATGTACGAGATATCACCGTTTCCGGAAGTAATGCAGCCTATAGTTATACAGACCATAGCGATTTAGATTTACATATCTTAGTCAATATGAAGGATCTACCAGATGATGACATTTACCGTGAATTCTTTAAAGCTAAAAAAGATTTATATAACGATACACACGATATCACTATCAATGGAATTCCAGTAGAATTATACATACAAGATGCATCAGAACCAGTAGTCAGCTTAGGTGAGTATAGTATTAAAGATAAAAAATGGTTAAAATTACCTACAAAACGTAGAGCAAATTTTGACCAAAATGCTACCAAAGCAAAATATGAGAAACTATTAGATGTTATTGATACAGCATTACAATCTAGTAAGATAGGTAAAGTGTCAAAAGTATTAAAGAAGATTAAACAATATCGTCAAGCTGGATTAGACAAAGGTGGTGAGTTTGGACCTGAAAACTTAGCATATAAAGCATTACGTAGTCAGGGTTATATTACAAAACTGTATGACCTAAGAGATAAGTTACATAGCAAGCATTTAAGTTTAATGGTATGTATTCTAATGTAAATGAAGAAGACCTTGACGAATCCTTTGGTATGGGACGGTATCAAGTAGGTAATATGTGGTTTGATATTACCAAACATGCTATTGATAGAGTAGAAGAACGTAATGTACCTATATCTACTGCTAAAGAGATGTTGCGTAGAATATCTACAATGAATGATACTATACAAAAAATGGGTGTAGGCCAGGCTTTTTGGGTTTATGATCCCTCATTAGGTATATCAATGGGTATTCGTTTATTAGGTAGCGGTAAAGTTCAATGGGGTACAACAATTATTGGTGAGCCAAGAAACCGTGATGCTAGATATCCAATGGTTAATATTAACGAAAGTTTTGATAAACCGTATGAACTACTTAGATGGGAAAAGGGTGACTATGGTGATGTAGACGCAATAGCACGATTAGATGACGGAACGTTTCTAAGCATTATGTTTAACAAGGGATACAGTAAAGATACAAAAGAGGAAACATGGAGTGTTGAGTTTTGGAGAAACAACAGCCAAGAAGTCACAGGTGAAGGCGATCAACAACGTGTATTTGCCACTGTGTTACGTGCTATACAAACATTTATTAAAAAGTACACGCCCAATAAAATAATCTTTGCGGCAAACAAAGTAGATGACACCGGAAACGACACACAAAGCAGAGCTAATCTATATGACAAATTAGTTCAGCGTTATGCCAAATCTTGGGGCTTTAAATCATTTAGAGCAGATACCGGCAATAAAGTTATCTACGAATTGAGTAGGATAAAGAAAGATGTAGCAGAAGCATCAGGCTATATCCCTAGTGAAAAACAAAAGAACGATCCACGTTTTAGTACAGCATTAACAGTAGATGTTAAGCCTGATAGTATCAAAAAGAACGCAAAAGCATTCTATTGGAATACTAGTAGAGCAGGTATCCCCCCAACAGCAAAAACCTCAGGCAAAATCTATTAAGTTTCCATATTATGGTATTTTGATAAATACACTATTAGTATGGAAATCCGTTATGAAAATCAAACAAATCACTGAAACTACAACAGCAGGCTCAATAGCTACTGTAAATGCACCATTAGGTGGCACTCAAAGTAGAGGAAATCCTAGCATATATGGTGGCAAAAAAGTAGGAACTCTATTTAAGGGTAAAAAGACTAGTGCTCCTTACGCTAATAGCGTTAATGAAAGTGCTGAATTAAGTGAAGCTGATTTAAGTGAACAGGATTTAATTGTTGTTCCCGGACAAGGACGTAAATCAAAGACAGGATTTGTTCCACACGGTGAAAGTCGTTTAGACCATGAAGTTGAAATGGCACGTAGTGATTTATTCAGTGCCGCAAAGAATGCTCAACAAGTCTATTCAATGATTAAAGACCTCAGTGAAGAAGAAGGTCTTGATGGTTGGGTACAAGAAAAGATTATCAAAGCTAATGACTATCTAAACACTATACGTGAATACCTAGAAGGTAAACAATTACAAGGTGTAGATGAAGCTGATATGAGCCGAAGAGGATTCTTAAAAGGCCTAGGCGCAGCCGCATTGGGTGCTGTCGCAGGGAATGCATTAGCAGGGACAAGTGATCCAGGCTACGTGAAAAAAGTTCAAGAAAAACATTTTGAAATGGCTGAAAGAAATCCTAAATATGCCAAAGAACATCAAGCATTAGGATTGCTATTTTCTAGAGGTATAACTGGCAACGCCGCGGAAACAAACAAACAGTGGGCAATAAAAACTGCTGAACTATTGCAAAAATATGGAGTTACAGTAAACGAAGGTGTTACAGAAAATAATCAAAGAGGTGATTCACTTGTTACTGACTCATTAAAAATAATGCGTGGTGCAGAAGTAAGTGATGCTATATTAGCATTAAAGACTGTGCTAGGAGATAGAGAATACAATAGCCGTCGTGGTTTTTACAATTTCTATGTTAGACAAATGATTGATGCATATGGTCAGAAAGGTGTAGCGGAAAGTGAAGAAAACAAATATGGTAGCCAAGAAAACTGGGATAGCCTGAGAAAAGATATAAGAAGTCAATACCCATACAAAAAAGGAACAACTGTAACTGTTCCGCACAAAGGAAAGTTAGTTAACGGTAAAATAGTTCGCTATGAGGCCGGTGGCGGCGGTTACTCTCCTGCATATGTTGTTGATATCGGTGAGTATGAATCAATAATGGTTGAACCAAATAAAGTAAGGCGAGGTGTAGCGGAAGGTAAACGTAATCTAAAGTGTGTTTGCAAGACACACGGTACTATGCAATGCCCAGTACATACACCAAAAGATATCGATGTACTAGAAAACAACAAGAATAAGAAAGCGTAATATGAGCAATATTCTTAAAGGTATAATAAACGAAGTTAATTCACATGACTACGATAGTGATTGGGATTATCAAGATGCAGTAGCACGTAGTGGTAAGTCACGTTCTAGTTATCGTTCACAAGAAGATGATACATCTGATGCTGATATCGCATATTCTAAAAAGATGTACCAACTGGCACAAAAGCAAAAACGTGATGCCGATCATGATAGATTAGCAACTGGTACAAATGAAAGTTTTAATCCTTATGAACCAGTAATGATACAAGGTTATGACAAATGGCTTAAGTTAGTTACTATTCCAAATGTTGATAAACATGCTTATAAAAGTGATATAACAGCAGTTACTTCTTTGGGAGATGTAATTGGCGAATTCAATACAGACAAAGATTTAGGGTACGTTATTAAAAAATATGTTAAAAAGGGTATGGCAGAAGCCGGTACAGGTTTAGATATTGACCGTAGTATTCCAGGCAGAACTATTGCTAGAATTAGCGGAACTAGTCCTGATCCAGAAATAGGCAAATTAAGACGTAACCCCCACGCTAAAAAATTATCTGACTTCAATGATAGTGATGAATATGACCAATGGTCTGGGAAAGTAGGTCCATCAATACACGATGATGAAGAAGATACATTTGATACAGATTATACTGGCGATGAAGATGGTACATTAAAAGAAATCTCTAACGAGAAACTAGCACAATATAAAACAGCAGCCGCATTAGATGCAGGTAAAGCTGATAAAGAAGGTGATTACAAGCGTGGCGATAAACGTTTCAGTGGTATTGTTAAAGCAACTAAGAAACAGTTTGCTAATGATACAAAGAAATCCGGTATCAGTCAAGGTATAAATGAATTTGCCCCCATTAAACCCCCTACTGCCGGGGCATTTGGTGGTAATAAAGATTACGGACAACCAAATAGCTCACGTTATATAGGTGGTAACAAGTTTGTAGTAGGTACTACTAACAACTATGTATTGACTGCAACAATAGACAAATGGGGATTAGAATGGGATGAGGATGATGAAATATGGTTCTTAGACAGTCCTGGTGCCGCGCATATTGCTGATGCTAGTGAAGGTGAAATAGAACTACCTGCTCCACAAGAACAAAGAAATCAAATACATGATTTAGTAACTGATTATCTTAATGAAAGAAATTCTGCTGATTTACAAAAAGTAGCCGCATATTTTGGTCATACTCCTGATGGTGAGATGGCAACAAATGAAAGTGTTTCAGAAGCACCTAGATTTAATAGTAAACAAGAAGTTATTAATCATTTTGTAAAAAATGGTAAAAGTGCGGCAGCAGGTGCGGCAGCATGGGAACGTGGTTATAGAGGTTCATCCAATAAACCTATAGGAATAAAACAATCTCCACAAAAAAGTTACCATGATGAACTAGATGATAAACGTTATTCTACATTTGAAAACTTAGGTGATCAATTAAAATCTACAGCATTAGATGCATTGATTAAAGCAAAATTAGTTATAGACAAACAACGTCAGCAGGCAGAATTAGCTATAGAAAAACAACGTGAAGCTGAAGGTGAAGCTTATAAACAAGACTTGATTAAGAACAACGCATCACGCCTACCAAAACAAAACATAAAAACATTCCAGCCAATTCCAGTCGTAAAACCCAATGAGAATCCTGATGTATTAAGAGATAGATTAAAACGTTTAGATATTGCTAAACAAAAATTTCAGAAATTAAACGAATTAGTTGATGCAATTAGAAAGACCTACCAACATCATATAGTTACAACTAAGATGGATGAACTTGATAAGAGTTTACTACAATATGTTAAAGACGGTCCGGCAGATAATTATAAATCTTTATTAATTAAATTAACTGAACTTGTACCTAATTTAGCTGGCCAGTATCCTACAGCAGTTGCTTACTTAGCTAAGAAAAATAAACAAGGTGTTGATGAAGATAATAATTCTGGCAGAATGAGAATGAATGATTATTATCAATTAGCTGATGCTATTCAGGAAAAACTAAGACACGCTATTCAGATGGGTGACAAAGCACGTATACAGGAATTAAATAAACAACGTGATGAGTTAGACGCACACGTTAAAAAACACGGTATGATGCCTGAAGCTGTTGATGAAGCAGATATGAACCGTAGAGGATTTTTAGGAAACATGGGTAAGGCTGCAGGTGCCGGCGCATTAGCGGCAGCTGGATTAGGCGGTGCAGGTAATGCTCAAGCATTTAAAGGAACACTTCCCGCACCTGCTCCTAGTATTTCAGAGGACGAAGCTGAGGCTCAAATTAAACAATTAAGAAGTATAGCACGTGAAGAATTAGGTCATATGGTTTGGATGGCATGGCCTAAGATATTAGATACAACATTTGGTGCAAATAACACACCGGCAGATAAGCCAGCTACACCCGATGAGATTGGTAGAATGTTAAGCTACCGAATTGCTGAATATGCTGAAGAATATAGACAAAAAGTTAGAGCAATTAAAACAGCAGCCGGGGTGAGAGATCCACAGAGTTTAAATAAAACAAATGCCGCAATATATATTAATGAACAAGATATTGATGAAGCAAAACAACGACTAGATCCTAAATGCTGGACTGGTTATAAAAAGCAAGGCACTAAGATGAAGGGCGACACTAGAGTTAATAACTGTGTTCCAGTAAAAGAAAGTTCAATACTTCAAGGTATTAAGAAAGTATAATATGTTATCAGACAACTTAAAAGTATTATTAGCAAGCACACAAAGTTTTGCTATCAAGTCACAGAACTTCCATTGGAATGTTGAAGGCAGCAACTTCCCACAATATCACGCATTCTTTGATACATTGTACGGTGATGTAAGTGCTACTATCGATCCTATTGCTGAATACATTAGAATACTAGGTCATTACACTCCGGGTAGCTTGACACGTTATGCTGAACTCAGCATCATTCAAGACCAAATTAAAATACCACGTGCTGAGTTAATGTTTCAGGAATCATTGCAAGATTGTGAAACAATGAGTCAACTTGTTGTTGCTATGTTTGATGAGGCAGCTAATGAAAATCAACATGGTATCGAAAACTATATGGCTGAATTACAAGATTTATACGGGAAGAAAGCATGGTTCATTCGTTCTATATTAAAACGAGAACGTGAGTAATGAGAGCAAATGAGTTTTTAATAGAACGTGCATCCAGTGTAGTATTCCATTACACTGGCACTAATGCCGCATTAAAAATTCTTAAATCAGGAAGCTTTGAACTTGCAAGTGTAACAGGTAATAGTAGCGAAGAAGATTACGCACCAAAAGGTTATCCATACTTCTTAAGCTTAACACGCACACCAACTGGTGACTATCATAGATATGTTGGTACAGGTGGTGTAATGTTTAAAATGAATGGTGATTGGTTTAACAGTAGATATGTTGTTAAGCCAATAGACTATTGGAATAGTGCTTGGTTACAAAGTGATGGCACACGAACACGTGAAGCAGAAGATAGAGTATTCAGTAAAGAACCAACAATACCAATCACACCTGTTACAGAAATTCATATCTTACTAAAAGAGCAAAATGAATATCGTAGCCCACAAACACGACAACTAATGATAACAGCTAAACAAAGAGATATACCAGTATATCTTTATACAGATGAGAAAGCTTGGAGATTATTAGATACACGTAGAAGCGTTCAGCCAAGTCAAGCTAAAGATGTATTGAAGGGCCAACAAGGACCCGGATATAGTCGTAAGCCAACAGATTTTGTTAAGCCTTGGATTGAGTTGATTGAAAAGGATCGTGAAGAATATCTAAGTGATAGAGCTAAGAGACAACTAAAGAACCTGTTATGGTACCACGATACAACAGGCGATCATAACATAGGTGTTGATTTAAGTAACGCACGTAAGCCAGACGCAGGAGATAGAGCTAGTGCAGTGAAGTTGATTAAATACATGAACGATAATGGTTTTAAAAATACAATAGAACTTAAAAACGCTATATATGATAAATGGAATAAGTTAAAAAAATGAGAGCATTAGATTTTATAATATTAGAAGATACAGAGATACTTGACGAAGTAGCGATGAATCCTACACGATTAAAACAAGAGGCAGCTAAGACCGGTGCTCAGGCTGGTATGGAATTTGAGATGATTGTTCCAAACGTTAAATCAGATAACGAAGATAGCGATCCAGAAGCAGACTATGATAGTGATGAAAGTGCAAATAGTATTAGGGACATACGTGAATTCTTTAATGATGGGGATTACAATACACGTAGAACATTAGATGATTTAGTTAACATATTAACTGACGGATACCAAGAATGGGCCTATGAAAAACGTAGTGAACAATGGGAAGAAGATGGTAAAGATTTTTTACGTGAATACATTGAAAATCAAGGTGAGTTTGATGAAGATGCCGCACTAGATGAAGCTTATGACCAATTAGGCTTAACAGATGAACAAAAAGAAGAGGCTAATAAAGCAGGTAAGATAACTAAACGTTCCGAAACAGAAGGTAACGAAGATTGGAAACACTGGAGTGAAGCCCATGACTTGGTAAAAGAAAAGCTAGACCAGTTTGTTGAAGAAGAATGGGACGAGCGTGGTCGTTTATATGATAGTGCTAGAGAAAATTGGGAAGAGGACGCTGATTGGCCTGAAGAACGTGAATGGTTAGAAAGTGAAGGTCTTTATACTATGCAAGACGTTGAAAGTAACTATGATGTTAGCTGGCCACATTGGTTTTATCCCGATAATAGTGGTGAGTTAAGCGTTGATGACATTGGTGATGAATTCAGTAGAATGATTGGTAAGCCGGTCAATACAAGCGAACGTTATCACGGTGCTCGTAGAGAAGCAGGTCACTATGTAGTTGAGCCTGATGGTAGCTTAGAGCC